>Ga0190367_1000079_pt1 | contig 73271 bp, 56 predicted proteins | sample 4872181011_MG_FD_171838 | JGI IMG/M metagenome (GOLD analysis project Ga0190367, IMG submission 171838) | Hydrothermal vent microbial mat bacterial communities from Southern Trench, Guaymas Basin, Mexico - 4872-18-10-11_MG | ecosystem: Environmental > Aquatic > Marine > Hydrothermal vents >...
ATTAAATTTTTACTCACAGAACTAATGACATTAAGTACTTACTTATATATTCTGAAAAATAAATGTAGTAGAAGTAAGCAATATCTTATGGCGTATAGGTTTTAAAAATGGTGACTAGTGTGAGTTTCGTAAGCGGAAAGTAGAGGTGGTAGTGGCTCCACGAGACTGGCTTAGTAAGAAAAATTGAAGTGAATTTCCTTCCTAAAATTCTTGCAGATACTCCACTTACTATTTTATGGGAGCAAAGCGAGAGGAGGCCATTACTTTTTCATGCCCATTTTTTGAAAATTTCATGCAGTTCTCCAGTAACAGTAGAGTTGCTTTTTAACGGCAGGAGAGTATGCTTACATAAATACGAGCCCGCTGTAGTATGGCTACATAAACACTTTGATGTAACCATTAACTGCTACTTGCCTAAACATCTTCAGAAGATAGGAGAGAACTCTTTAACTATTCTCTTGAAGGAGAATAGCACTAAAATAGATTTCATGGAACTTAAGGAAGCCTTGCCTGGAGACGAAATGTGGCTTTTCGGGAATCTTCGTTCCGCGAGAAACGTTATTGGAGTAAAAATAGGAGTCTACCCGCTCGACTGGATTGACTTCGACTGCTGTAGCATAGGACACCACGAAATGGAGCCGGAGAAGGAGAAGAGAATACTGCCTGAGCGCTGGGCTAGACTAGAAGAACTCTATACAGGTATTCGGCTAAAGCCTATGTCTAACATATAGGGTGTGCCTAAGTGGAACTCAAAGTACATTAAAACAGGTAAAGCCAGCAATCCTGACTGGAAGCTTGGCTGCGGCAAAGTAATACATTACCATGATTACTGAGTTGGAGGAGACCTAGTAGACTATGACGCATGGGAAGACTTCATAGCATGGCATGTCAGGCGGACTAAAGACTGGTGTCTGGTTGAAGGTGTTCATGAAGATAAGATAGGCTTAGTACACGCAGACGTAGGATAAAGAATAGAGAGACTTTCGAGTGCTGGCGTGCATGGAGCGAACTTTTCCACGGAGCAGAAAGATACTGGTGTGGAGTATTTTCAGAACAAGATACAAGCAACTTATGTTACACGGCGAGCACTCAGGGAACTTCTACTACAGTTGTTCTCGACAACTTAGGTAGCGAAGACTTGGTAGTCGAAGTCACGGTTCCTTTGAGAGCAGAGGTAGGTGAGTGTAGTGTTTTCGTGATGCGCCCAGAACTATATCACTTAGCTCTAGTAGCTGAGAGAAAAGTGAGAGTAGTTGAAGGGAAAGCTATTTTCAAAGTAAATGTGTCTGGGAAGAACATACGGGTAGTTAGAGTCGAGACTGCTGGCTAGTATTAAATATATGTTCTTTAAGTTTATGGTTTATTTGTAGAAACTTGAGTATTAGATCAACTAAATGTATAGTTGTCTTTGGTGATGAAGTTAATGTTTTATATGCGTGTGTAGGAGCCGATTTTGGTGAAAAATGTTAGAGGGGGTGTGTGAGGAAAGTAGTAGTGGTAGTCTTAGAGTAGGCTTAGCTTCGAAGTCTATTGCTCCCTCATGGCCCGTAGTACTTCCTTACGGTAAGCAGGTACCTCTGTTAGATTTCTACAATAGAAATATTTTCTGTAAAAGTGTGGTCTTTGAAGTAGGAGAGCTGAGGCTAGTGTGGCTTGTGTTCGATGTTATTGGTTTCAGAGAAAAAGAGGCAAATGAGATTAAGAGAGAAGTATTTGAGAAAACTGGAGTAAGCGTTGATTATATTATACTCTCAGCAGTACACAATCATTCTTATCCCAGTCCCTGTGACCCTAAGATACTTGATCTGCTGAAGAAGAGAGCTGTAGAATGTGTTGAAGATGCTTTCAGCAATATGTTTGAAGCCAAGATTGGTTTCGGTAAAAAGAAACTTCCATCATGGATTAACGAGAATCGTAGAAAGCCCGGAGGATATGTTGATACGACACTCTATGTCACTAAGATATGTGATCTCAGGGGAGCAGTTAGGGGAGTAATCTTCGTTTTTCCTTCTCATCCTACAATGCTGACTACAGCTTGGGGAGGAAGCCATCCGGGTAAGATTGGTCCTGAGTGGCCAGAATACGTGAGAAAATATGTTGAATCAAAGATCAATATTAAGCAGCTAGTAGACCTCTATCCTAGTGTAGAGTATAGAGATGTCGAGACAGTATTTTTAATGGGTGCTGCTGGTGACATGCAGATTTCGTCTATTTGGGGTGATAAAAGAGAAAGGCTTAAGATGCTTTTCAAGACTCTTGGAGACAGTATTGTAGAGTTAGTAGAGAGTATAAATGTATTTGATAAGGTCTGCTTAGAATTCAGGCGGGCTAGAATACGTTTTCCTGTAAAGAGGAAATATATTAACTGGTTTAAGAAAAATTACTACAGCGCACTAGTGCAAGTTCTCATACTAAATGATGCTTGCTTTGCTATAGTCCCTTGTGAAGTAACAGCAGATCTTGGAGTAGAGTTCGTTAAGCGCTGTAAGTACGAGTATCCTGTCTTAGTTACAACGTCTAATGACTACTTAGGATACTTTACACCAGAGCTTGAGGCACTAGAAGAGCTTACTTATGAGGGTAGAGGATCTTTTCTTGAGGCATCCCGAGGAAGGATATTAGTGAACTCTCTTCTCGAGCTTATTGGAGAGAAAACAGAGCTACTGAAGCCAGTTGACGTGAATAGGGATATGGGGACTATTGAAGGTAGAGTAGTTTGTGAAGACATTAGCGGAGTACATGTAGGTGTGCTGAGAGAATATAGGGCACCAGCCTACGGGGACCCTCCCTCAGCTCCAATGTACGGTAGGAGAGTTAAGGTAGATGAGCAAGGCAGATTTGTTTTCAGGAAAATAGCTCCAGGTACTGTCTATTTATACGTAGACAGAGAAGTAGCTGGCAGAAAAAGACCTTTACTGCTTACATGGGGTGAACCCGTTAAAGTGTCTCCAGGAAATACCGTTTATGTAGAACTAAGCGTACCCAGCAAGCTGAAAGGAACAAGAGTAGAGAATATCGAGATAGTTGATCTGCTTTACGAAAACCATAGTATAGTGCTTAGAGCTAAAGTAAAGGGCATTCTAGGATCAGAGGAGTATCTCAGAGCCCATCTATACTACACTAAAGATTTCTTCAAGCCTCACAGACTATGCCTAACTACGCCTCTAGCAATAGGAGAACAAATTTCACAGGACACCTTTATATTCAAGGAAATTCCTCCAGGAGACTATGTCGCTGTAGCGTGGATAGATGTAAACGACAACAATAGGCTTGAACCAGGCGTAGATAAGATGAGTAAGCCTAGAGTAATTAGAGTTTCTGAGAACATACTTCTTAAGTAATTTAAGGATTACTAACATCACTTCAATTAAGCTCTATTACTCTATAATATTTACTAGAGGAAATATAAGGGTATATAATTTAAAGCTATTATGAATTTGAGAAGGAACGGAAACTGATTCAAACATAGCTTCAATTAGGCAATAGAATATGAAATGTTCATTGAGGGAGATATACTATATAGAACATTTGGGTATTTCCTAGATATATAGTTTAGTTTTGAGAGAAAAGCTATTATCTAGGAAAAGATTTTTTAAATAGGGGGAGGTGATGGGGCTTTTTAAGTCGCGGGGTATTTCATCTATACTTATACTACTCGTACTAATGCTACTCATTGTTATTGTAAGTGTCATATTTTATGTCTACATCATCTCATATACAGGGGAAGTAGAGAAGGCTAAATCAGAGAAGTCTGTTAGACTAAAAATAGAGGGAGTTAAGGCTTCAGGTAATAAGGTTACTCTCTATGTGCATAACATAGGGCAAAGCAAAGCTAAAGTAGATAAAGTATACTTACTTGATCCAGCAACAGAAAATGTTGTAGCAGCTATAAGTGTAACACCTGTAGAGATCAGGCCGGGAGAAATAAAGGATGTTTCAGCAGAGCTTCCAAAAGATCTTAAACCTGGAAAATATCTGCTCGCCGTAGGTACTGCTGAAGGAGCTAAAGCCACCTATAGTAAAGCCGTAAGTTTAGCTAGAGAAGCTGTAGAAATTCATGTATCTGCTTCACCTGGAGAAGACCTAGGAGACCCTAAATATGGTGTAAAGAAAGCTGAGATAAGCTATAGGGTAGAGGCAGGAGTTAACACTACTTATGTTACACTAAAGGTTCCTAGAGGACACTGGGTAAGATTTAGTCCAGTACTATGCTTTACTGCGGACACTGATTCTTTAGTACAGCTTACTGCCAATACTATTACTTCTAGTGCTTCAGTAAATATTTTCGTTAAAATAGGAGACTCTACGCAGATAGTAGTAGATAATAGTAATATTAAGCAGAAAAGCGGGGAAGCCTTGAGTATTTCAGCTGGAGAGAAAATAGAGCTTTCAGTAAAAGTCTTTGTTAGTTCAGAAGCTAAGCTAGGAGCAGAGGTCGCTAAACTAGAGACTATGCTTGAGTACAGTGGAGGAGGAGCGTCTACTCAAGTAAAGATAATCTGGATAATAGAAACATTTAGTAAACCTCCAAAAGTAGTGCTGTTTTCAGAAGACTTTGAGACAGGAAGTCTTGTAGGCTGGTCTAAGACTAGGTATGTTTACGTTAAAAAGAAGACAGGAGATATAGTGGTACACGACTACTGTCCAGGACATAGAAAAGCTACTGATAAAACTAGACCTATATCAGGTAGCTGGGTAATGATGCTCGGGCACAGAGACCTACACTGTGAGCCATGGAAATCTCTAAACGACTATGCTTCAATGACAATTGAAGTGCCAGCTGAGATAGACGGTGTTGAAGTAAAGCATGTTAAAATATCACTTTACTTGAGAGTACTTTCATGGGATTCAGCCTACTACGACTATGTTACTGTAAGCGTTAAAGCAGGTGGAAAGACATATTACCTAATTTCAAGGTACAACCCGAACCCCAAGTACTACTATGGACCTTTCAGAGACTCCGGCTGGAAGCATTTATCAAAGACTATTGAAGGTGTAGCTGAAACAAAGCTCATACTGAAAATACTTTTACATACTTTCAGTGATAATTGGCTAAAAACATGGGTTTATGTAGATGATATTGAAGTAGTAGTAGAGTTTGGATAAATTAATCTAATATTTTTCTCCTCTCTAAGTCTTTCATTAAATCGATTACTAGTGTAGACCACCCGAAATCAGGCGCACCTATTGGTTCTCCGGTCGAGCTGTTGTAGTTTTCGTAGCATGTGGGCCCTCTGGACATGAGCTCTAGTGTTCTTAAAGCTAGTTTCTTGGCTTCATTTAAGTAGCCGTAGTTTACTAGTCCCCAGTAAGTAAACCAAATCATGTTTATCCACGTTCTTCCTCTCCAGTAGCCTTTTGGATCGTACTTCGGGTTGTCCGCACTAACACTGGGTAGTGGAAAGGTTGTCCAGAACTCTCTTGGATCAAATAGATGCTTTACTAGTTTCTCTGCCTGTTTTTGTGTAGCTATTTTAGCGAACATGGTTAGAAAGGCTGCCGGTGTCTTAACGAGTATTTTCTCGTGAGTATCTTCGTAGACGTCGTAGAAAAAGCCTGTTTCTTCATCCCACATATACTGCAGGATCTTTCTCCTTGTTTCTTCAGCGAGAGTAGAGTACTTTTCTGAAGTTCTGTGGTCTCCTAGTCTTTTAGCGAGTTCACTTATAGTCTTTCTCTGAATATAGATTAAGCAGTTAAGGTCTACTGCTTCGACTGGAGCCATGCGGGCTCGAGGATAAAAACTGTGGTAGTAGTCTGGTTTTTCTTGTAGTCTCGTTACAGGATCATCCCATCTAACACTATTATCCCAGCCTGACTCAAGATAGTCGATATATGATACGAGATTGTCTTGGTCGGCATCCCTTTTCGTAGAGAACCATTCATCGTACTTCAGTAGTTTCTCGAAAGCTAGTTTAGCGAAATCTCTATCGTATTTCTCGTCCAGTATTCGTTTAATGGCTACAGCTAAAACAGGGGGCTGAGTAGTCCATGGGCAGTAGTCGTCTACATGCCATAGTCTCCTGCAAATAATCTTAGAGAGAAAGATTTCGTGAGGTATTCGTCCATCAGGTTTCTGTGCATAAAACAGGTTATATAGTTCTTCTTTAGCTAAGTTCACGTCATAAAGTGAGAGAACTATAGCGTGGAAAGCAGAGTCCCATAGCCACTGGTGTCTGAAAACATACTTAGTAGGCATATTAAACGGCTTAACTAAAATAGGGTGGTTTTCTACAACACTTCTGTTAGTTAGTATAACGTACCAGCAGTACTTCCATAAGTCAGTAAAGTCTTTTCGCTTAGTCTGAAGCGGACGGGTCTTAGATAAAAGTGATTTAATCCACTTAGCTCTAAGACCAGCTATTTTTAGGGGATTTTCTACGGCACTAGAGACTTCTCTTAAAACAGTTTCTTTTGAAACTCCTCCTGAGGCGACTAAAACGAAGTCTTTAGACATGTTTTCGGCACGAAACTCTACTTTACTTTTCTTTACATTAATATCAAGGTTCTGATTGCATTTTACAGCAAAGAGTCTATTTTCATAGAAAACTAGAAAAGTACTATTGTCGATAACTTCTCCCTTAAACCGTCCTTCGCGGGCCATTTCATCAATATTATCTCTTGAAGACCAGTAATGCGGAATAATACGACCTTTCAAGCACAGAGAACACTCTCTAGGAAACTCAAGCGAATATACAATTATATCCTTATATATACTTATAAACTCTCGTAGAAAAACGCCTTCAACCTCAAGTATTCTTTCAATGCCCTTCAAATCCCATGTTTCTACTAGAATCGAAGGCTTTTTCGCTGCTTCAATCTCGGCAAAAGGTTCTCCACGAAAATATTCTCCAAAGTAAAGTCTTTTAACTCCAGTTTCTCCGAGAACTGCGGAAAGTATATTACCGCAGATTTCTCTTTTGTTTGATAAAACTATATTCATAGCTACCAGTATGTCTTCCAAACAAGTAAATATATGATTAAAGTATATGCCTTGAGTTGATCTATGTCTACTAACTACGATAAGGAACTACAGTATCTGCTGGAGCACGTGAGTAAGTTTTCAAGTGAGTTACTTAGGTTCAAAATATAGCACAGCTACATCTCTTGGCTCGAGCTTTAGCCTAATGTAATTATTTTCTGCAATTAGCCTACTTCCTTCAATAATGTTGTTGACTACATATTTTCTGCTAGGTATGTTGAATTTAATTAAAGGTTCTATAGTTTTTGTAGAGTGATTAATTACTATGAATAAATATTCTTCCCTTTTCTTAAAGCCATTTACTTCGACTACAGTTTTCTCAGGTACACCGTAGACTTCGGCTGTACGTGAGACTCCAGCCCATTTAGCGATGTAATCTACCATTTTAAGTAAGCTTTTGCCGCCCTTTGCTACATAAGATAGTCCCATGAAAGTACCTATAGCAAGAACATTATTGCTTAGAACTATCGCTGGGTTTCCTGATCTCTTGAAGACTCCTACTATTTCCCCTATTCTTTCTAATTTAATGCTCTGTGAGCATACAGCTATGGGTAGAGTTAGCGAAGTCGATGGAGCACTTTCTCCAAGACTATTAGGTTTAACTACTATCTCGTCTTCTCGAAGTATCTCTCCGAAAGTGAATCCAAGTAGTCTACTTAGTTTCACGGGTAATTTTCTCCTAAGTACACCACACTTGTTTTTAGAGGCAAAGCGGGCTTCTATTACAGCTTTACCTCCTCTTTTGAGGTAACTATGTATCTTTTCTAGCTCGCTTTCTGAAAAAATTATGGGCCAGGGGAATATTAGTAGCTTATAGTTCTTGACTTTACTTAAGTAGTCTATGTGAACTATATCGACAGGATAATTTAACTCCCATAAGGCTTTATAGTATCCGAGGATAGAGTATCTTGATCTCCCTAGGTCGCCGAAGTGAGCCCAGTCGTAAATATAGCTCCTAGGGCTAAACACTATGCCTATGTCTGAGCTTATTCTCTCCATGGATTTAACGTAGCTATATACTTTGTCTAGTTCTTCCGCTAACCTAGCTACAACTTCTGTTCTTTCAGTAGGGTTTCCGTTTTCATCGCATAAACCATATGAGGGAGCATATGTTCCCAGCACCGAGTGCCTCCATTCCCAAATAATTACTCCTTTAGAGTCTCTAGCTAAGCCCATGAACGTCCATATTCGCTGAGTTTTGTAGAAGTTTCTATCATAGTAGGGCTCAAAGAGTCCTCCAAACTGACCGGGTAGTTCTGCGATAATGTAGTTTCTTTCTGTCTGCTCACAGGCACACCTAATAGCATCTAGGTTTAGTGCTATATCTAGATCCGCGTTAACTAATTTTTCTTCCTTCGAGAGCTCACGTCCATGTATGATCAGATAGTAATCGTACATATTAGTTGGATAAAGGCTGAGTCCGTAAACGTCAACTATGGGAGCTGCTTTCCAGTCGTCTATTAGTACTGAGGAAACCATACTTCTGTAGTCGCGTAAATAAAATCCCTCCACTTTGGACTCCATTTTTGACCACTTAGAGCCTACGCAGGATAAAGGTACATGTACGTAAATAGGGTGATCTGGGTCTCTTACTCTTATGATGTTTGTAAGCCACTTTAAATGAGATATTTGGTTTTCTATAAGGAATGTCTTCCAGTCGAGCCAGTCAACTACTCTCTGTCCCTTAAAGCGCGGAGGCTCGACTTCACTCCAATCGTTGAAACTACTCAACCAGGCTTCGTTTAGTTTACTTATAGAGCTGTATTTGCTGGCAAGCCATTTTCTAAACTTATCTACAGTGTATTTACAATAACAGAAGAAAGATTCTCTTTCACTTTCATAAATAGTATTATCGTTTGGATTAAACCATATTTCTACCCAGGGTTCCCATGAGTGTATAGCAGGATGATTACGGTATTTTTCTACAACGCTCCCGTAAAACTTTTCTAGTTCCCCTTTAACGCCAGGATGATCGAGACAGAGACCTGGATGGCCTTTGATAGCTCTACCTAAGGTAAAGTACACTTCTTCTCCCTTAGCTGAAACGTATCTAGCGTCAGAATATTTTGCTACAGCCCAGGAAGGAGCTGAATCATGAAGAAAACCTATCTGCACCTTAAGCCCCTTCTCGTAAGCAACATCCATTATGTAATCAGCTCTACTTAACTCAAGTCTACTAGGAGCTACTGCTATATCAGCCCACATTAAAGTAAGTCTGAGAATTCCGATATTGAACTTAACCATGTTTTCCAAATCACGCTCAATTTCTTCATCAGATAACATTCGCCCCTCAAAATTGGTATAGAAAATGTACTGTGTTCCAAAAAGATACTTAGCCATAATCTCATTTAAAGAGAGTAGCTTACATTAAAAACATTATTGATGGTAGCCAGCTAATCATACAATTGAACTAGCTGGCATTAAATAACATTATCACTACATAGCTTAAATGAGAACTCCTCACTATTAGGCTTAACAGCTACCTGCGGCTATTTCTCTGAATACTTATTTCAATTACTTTATGTAAGTTTATGGCTATATTTAGTGAGTTCTACTTTACTTACAGGGATTTGTATATCTCTAAGGATCATGAACAGTAGTCGTAGGCAATGACATCACTTACTCGTTACGCCCACCTATAGAGCTTTAAATCATTCTAGTTAACCTGAACAAACTCTCTCTAAATGTCAGAGTACACCTGTGAGTAAAGCATAACTCTCTACTATAGTACAGTAGACTATAGCTTTAAATAAAATGGTGTGTTAAAAACAATAGTAAGTAAATGGTTAGTAAGCGTGAAGAAGAATACTTAGAGGCAATCCATATACTGTTAATGGAGAAAAATGTTGTTAGAGTAAAAGACTTAGCTAGAATACTCAAAGTTAGAGCGCCGACAGTAGTAGAGTTTTTAGAAAAGTTATCGAGAAAAGGCTTAGTGAAGTACGAGAAAAGAGAGCTGATAACGCTAACAGATAGGGGGAGGGAGATAGCCGAGGAAATCTATAGAAGACATATTCTTTTGAGAGACTTTCTTAGTGAAGTACTTGGAGTTCCCTTTGATCAGGCTGAGGAAGATGCGTGTAATATGGAGCATTCTATTAGTGACGAAACCTTAAAAAGACTGGAAAAATTATTTGAGTATATTAAAAGGAACCCTAGTTTGTTAAAAGAGATAAGGTGCTTTATAAAAAGTGTTAAGGCTTAATACTTGAGACTAGCCCGAGTATTCCTCCAGTGATGACTGTAACTATAATCATTAGTCCTATCATCAAGAGGGTCTGTTTTGCCCCTACTTCTTTTAGTGAAACTACTAGTGTGCCTATACAGGGAAAACATAGTGTTGTAATAGTTATTGCCGTAAGCATTTGTAGTGGAGACAATTGAGGTGCAACAGATTTCAGTACACCTACAGCCACGTCTTTTCTTAAAATACCTACAATAATAGCTACTACAGTGTCTTTGGGTAGGTTAAATAGTCCTGAAAATATTGGGGAAGTGAATTCAGCTAAAGCATTTATTGCTCCTGTGTAGTAGAGTATGTTCACAAATAATATTCCTGCTAAAATAAGAGGAGTTCCTCTTAAAAGGAATTCTTTTACTCTAAGAAAAGTTTTCGCTAAAACATTTTCTAGTAAAGGTTTTCTCCAAGGAGGTAGCTCTACTACTAGTGGTTCTTCCACGCCTTTTATTACAGTATTTAAGAAAAACCCTACTAGAATAGTGACTAGTAACAAAATTATATAGAGTAAGAGTACGTACGCTGGACCATGGCTTCCGAGAACAAACCATATCATTACTTGTTCAGCCATACACGGTACTCCTATCCACTGAACTACTGAGGCAATAAACTTCGATTTCTTAGTCTTAAGAATTCTTGTAGAAAACACTCCTACAATACTGCATCCAGTACCTGCTACTATCGGCAGTATAGCTTCACCACACATACCTAGTCTTCGTAGAGGGCAGTCAAATGGCACTATTAGTCTAGGTAAAATACCTGAGTCTTCTAGTACGCCTAAGACAAAGTAGAGTACTATAAGGCATGGAAGTATCATGAAGAATACGAAAAATATACCTGTAGTCAGTAAGCCCATAGAAGAATATACTCCGGGATTATCTCCAATTAAAACATATTTGACAATATTCTCTGGGAGTATTTTGTTTAACTGCTCCCAGACAATTTTCTTGTAAATAGAGTAGTATATCATGGAGGGTATTCTATGAGCTATTTCATGTATTACGGCTAAAGTAAGCCAAACTATAGCTAGTGTTATAGAAGTAGTAATAATAAGGCCTTTAACAGGGTGTACTAGTAGTGAGTCTACTAAACTTACTTTAAAGAACTCTTCACCTTCTTGAACTGCTTCTCTGTAAATATCTTCGACTACTTTTATCCTATTTGTTACTATTTTATTAGCTATTTCCTCTAGGTTGATTGCCGGAGGAATATTTTTTCTTAGGTGAGAATATTCTTTATCATTAAATACTGTGAAATATGCTATAGCTTTTGAAAATATTTTATTTTTGCTTGATAACTTAGGTGAGATATATTTCTCTATCCTACTTAAATATTTTTCTGTAGAAGTCTTTCTAACAAGATACTTATTATCAAGTTTTTCTGCTATAGTAATTATAGTTTTGAGTAGTTCCTCGAGTCCTTTACCTTCAGTGGCGACAGTAAATACTACTGGAATTCCCAGTAGTTCTTCTAATTTCTCTTTGTTGATTTTTATTCCTAGTCTCTCTGCTCTATCTACTTGATTTACGGCCAGTACTACAGGGAAGGGGAGCTCGAGTAGTTCTAAAGTTAAGTGGAGGTGCCTTTTAAGACTAGTTGCGTCGACAACATGTACTATTATTTTATAATTTTCATCAAATAGTATCTTTCTTGCAATAGTTTCAGCTTCATTTCTCGGGATTAGCGAATATGCTCCTGGTGCATCTACTACTACTATTTGGTGTCCACAGTACTCTAATGTTCCTTCATATATTTCGACTGTTGTCCCAGGGTAATTAGATACTATTGCTGTTAATTTAGTTAGTTTGTTGAAAATAACTGATTTCCCTACATTGGGATGCCCAAATAAAATTACCTTAATTTTCATTTAATCATCCTCTATAGTATATTTTCGAAAATATTTTATTGTCAAGGAATACTATAGAATTATTTACCTCAATTAATACACCTTTCCTCCCTATAGATAGTACTTTAATTTTAGCACCAGGGTATATACCAAAGGGAATGAGCTTTTGTAGTAAACTAAGGCCTCCTCTTACTTCTGTTATTCTGAACACCTTATTGTTAACACTTAAGCTAGGCATACCTAATAAAATTAGGTACACCTAGTTAAAAGATTAATTATTGGACATCGCACAAAATAAAGTATGTGACTAAAGTTAATGAACATTTAAGTCTAATTGAAATATTAACATAGTCTAAAAATAAATTTACATAACATAGATACTATTAACATAGCCACGAGTCTCCTGAGACGTAAGAGAGCCTAGTTCATAGGATTTGTTTATATTTCTTTTCTATGTCTTTACTTGCCAACGTTTTGATGTATTTTGAAGCCTTTTCTCTTAATTTCCTGTCATCTGTTACTAATACTAGTTTTTCACTTTAGCTAAGTACAGGTAAGACGCATCATATATTGTGATTTTTCCTTTGCATGCTAACTCAAATATTTCTTCTTCAGAGCCTTTGATAGAAGATACAAACATTGATTTAAATAAATCTGCTACAATGCCTACATATTCTAAAGCAACGTCTTCTTTAAACTTCTCTAGTAATTTACATTCTTCCAAATAGCATTTAAACACTCGTAGAGAGCTAAATCTAGAGTTAATCCATCAGCCAGAGGTGTGGCTAAGCCTCTCTTAATTAAATTTAAAATCGAGCTTGCATCAAAAAGATACGTTACCTCTCCCTATGCTCTCTAATGATTTCAGCTATTTCCTCGTCTGGTATCTCTGGAAGTTTTTACTCAATTTTTTGGCTTGTTCTTCAAGTCTCTTAAACATAGCTCTCCTAACTTCTTCTTCTAAAGCTCTCCTTATTACAGGCCCAGGCTTTATTCCTAACTTATCTAGCATTTCTTTTAACTCTACAGGTATTTTGGCAGAAACAGTGATATATTTCACGAAGTAGACATACTATGACTACCTACATAAGGTTTACTTAATATAAGCTATACTAGCTATCTGTTCTGAGTAAAGTATATTATGCTGATTATAATTATTATATTTGTAATAATTATGGCTGAAATAAAGTTTTATGATAGGGAGGCTGAGCTAGAGACTTTGGCTAGTGTTAGTGAGCCTTTTCTAGCTATTATTTATGGTAGAAGGAGAGTGGGTAAAACTAGACTTATTTTAGAATTCTGTAGAAATAGGGGGTTTATTTATCTTTTTGTAAATCCTGAGAAAAGCAGTAAAATGCTTCTCGAAGAGTTTTCTAGTCAGCTAAGAGAATCTATGAGACTACCTAGCTACGTTAGGCCAGGGTCTTGGAGAGAGTTTTTTGAACTGCTTTCTGAGTACGATGGAATAGTTGTTTTTGATGAGTTTCAATGGTTCACTAGGGTAGATTCATCAGTACCTTTTGAGTTACAGAGGTTTTGGGATACTAGGCAGAGAAAGCCTTCAGTAATTATATGTGGGTCTATTGTCGGCTTAATTAAGAGTCTCTTTGAGAGCTATCAGTCACCTCTGTACGGTAGAGCTGACATAAGACTTGAAGTAAAGCCTCTCGAAGTAGTAACTGTAATCAATTGGCTTAACGACTTAGGTGTAAGTAGTCTTGAAGAGCAAGTAAGATTTTATCTTGTTTTCGGTGGAGTACCCTACTACTACGCCCTAATGAGTAAGTATTCTGTAAAAAGCCTTAAAGAAGCATTAAGGAAACTAGTTTTCGAGGAGCATGCACCGCTACGAAACGAAGTAAATAGTGTTCTTAGAGAAGCGTTTGGGAAAGACTACTATACTTACGCGTCGATATTGTCAGCTATAGCGGAAGGATACTGTAGAGTATCCGAGATAGCTAGCAAAGTAGGATTGAAGACTACGTCTCTATCGCCTTATCTGAAAGATCTAGTAGAGCTCCTAGACATTATAGAGCCAGAGCTACCGGCTGGAAGGAAAAAGGGGGCATTTTACATAATAAATGACTATTTTACGAGGTTTTGGTTCAAATACGTATATAAAAATAGAAGTCTACTAGAATACAACTGGAGAAAAGCATATGAGAAATGTCTACAGACACTAGATACTTATCTAGGTGAAGCATTTGAGCTACTAGCAAAAGAAATAGTAGTAAAGCTAGCGAAAGAAAATAAATTACCGCTAACACCTACATCCATAGCAAAGTACTACGGCAAGTCTCCTCAAGGCTCATTCGACATAGATATAGTAGCATACGATAGTAAAGCGAGAACAGCACTATACATAGAAGTAAAGTGGAGTGAAATGGACTACAATAGAGCACTAAACATAATACACACTTTAGCTGAGAAATCAGTTTTCACTAAAATAAGACCCTTGAAAAAATACTACGGAATAATAGCTAAGAAAATATACAACAAAGATAAACTGAGAGAAGAAGAAAAAATAGTAGCACTAGATATAAGCGACTTAAAATCTCCACCAAGCTTCAAAAATATTTAACGATAATATATTCTCACCTCAATGGTCTTCGCTGCATCAATCTCTCTGCTCAACTCTACTACAACCCTACTTTCTTTCTCCACGAACCTCGCTTCTACAGCCTTCCCTTCAACAAATACCTCTACTTTCTCCACGTCACTGAACCTCTTAAGCTCAAACATCTTTAACTTAAGTGAACCCCGATCCAATTTGATAGACACTTTCTGCACATTATCTTCAACTACATGTTCAATTAGACCCCAGCTTCCAGTAACTGTCAATAACCCCTTAAACGACTTCTCATTTACCTTAGGCATAAGTCTTAGTCTTTTCTCGAAGCCATTGTAGAGTAGGCCTTCGAGAGCCATAAGTACTAGCCAAGAGTCCATTGGACGATAGTAGTGGCCACCGCACTCGATATGGTTCCAGTATTCACCGTACCTAGCATATCTCTCGTGTATTGCCTTAAGTATCTTAAATGCCTCCTCTACCATGCCTTCGCTTATCATGTGTGCAGCCACTTCGAACTCAATACCTGTCCACGGAGTATCTATCTGCGAGCCAGCACTATACTTCAAGCCAGTGTTATTTGGTAAAGGTATGTCTCCAGCAAAAGCTGGCCTTGGTTTACCTGGGTATACTCCATTAAGTAACCCTTCTTCTTCAGCAAAGTTGTATTTAAATATACTTTGAAGAATCTTTAGTGTTTTATCTCTATCAAGTAGATAGCCGAGGTCTAGTAAAAGCGTTAAGTAGAGTTGTCCATCGAGCTGCGAAGCGGAACAACCTTTATCTCTCTTACCGCTAATAGGGTCGTACCATAGGTCAAGGTATTCTCCATTCCAGAGATACTTAACTAAATTCTCTTTACCCTCACTAAATATCCTCTTCATGTGCTCGCCGTACTCACTATCTCCCACTATTTCAGCCACCTTCTCTACAGCCTTTAATGCAGCCAACCACAGCACTCCAGTAAATGAAGTTATCCCTAAAAGACTCCAAGCATCAAATGTTTGAACTGACATCGGATAAAATGTGTAACCAGCACCAGCATAACTCAAAAATCTGCCGAAACGTTCAGCAAACCCTAGTTGATACGCTATACTCTGGTGAATAGCCTCGTAGCCTGCAGGAGCGTAGTGGTAGAGAAGCTTTAAACCAGTGGGATCATGTATTCTTAAAATAACTTCTACTGCCTCTTTAATAACACTCCACAGAGACTCTAGTAGACTTCTATCGCCAAGCCAGAAAGCATCTCTAATAACCATTAAAACATATTCTGGGTTCATGTCAGGCCTATTGTATGTATCAGGGCGCTTAAACGAGCCTACAAAGTAGTGCATTACCCTGCCTTTAGGATCTTTACCAGTCTTCTCCACGATCTTCCTCACAGTTCTCTTAAATTTCTCTAAATCTACCCCTATGCTAGGATCCCTTTTTAATTCCTCTTTTAGTAAGGTCATGTTCTCTGGTATAGCTAAGGCAAATACTTCGTAGTACGGAGAGAGATCTGGCTTGAGCTGCCACTCTGCGTGATATTTTATCCAAGTCTTTTCTAGTTCAGGAAACAGCTGTAGAATCATTATTGAGCCATAGAACGCTACATCAGTAGTATTCAGTCCACAGCAGCCATAGCCCTCCCAAACACCGAAAAGCCTGTCTTTAGTGTAGTAAGTAGACTTAACCATAGTAGTTAACTGAGAGGCAATTAAGTCTAGTAGCCAGTAGTCAGCTGAAGTAGAGTAAAGCAAGTCATGAAACTTTTTAGTGTAGCTGTAGAGATAATCAAAGTTATCTACAGCGTACTCAGCTACCTTACTCGATGAATCAAAGTAGTTCTCGTACGCGTGTCCGAGATAGTACCCTAAGTCATCGTAGTGGTTAGGGAAAAACCATGCTAAGAAAAGAGTGAGCTTAGTTTCTTCTCTAGGTTTAAGCTTCTTCCTGCAGACAACAATACTGTAGACTCTCTCCTCTACTCTAGCAAGCTTTTCTTCATCTCTCAGTAAACCAGTAGCTCTTAATTCAACCCACTTGTACCTAAGTGAGCGCTCCTCGTAGGGAGCAGCCAAGCAGTAGCCGTACTCTCCTTCACTAATAAAGCCTAAAGTAATAGAGCCTCTATACATACAGTGCTCCCTGTGAACATTAGTGCCCCTTATGGTTAAAGCAAAGCCTCTCTTAGTATCGTCAACAAGTATCTCTGCTTCAGCTGGAATTTCTCCAAAAGGATTCTTTATTCCAGCAAGCAGACTAAACTCTATTTCTTCACTGAGCTTATTCCTTACCTTAAATATGAAGAACGCTACTGGAATAGACGAGTTCTTTACATCACCTGGAATAAAGGGCGAGAATGCTTCCAGCTCTACATCTACAGGTAGATCTTGGTCAAAGTATTTAATGAATATGAAGGGAGGCTCACCATTATACTCTATCTTATCAACAGACCTAAACCAGGGAAAAGTATATGGGTCTCCGCCAAGCTCATAGCCCTTACTTGCCTGCAGTAGCCGCACTCTAACACTGCCGTCAGCAGTCTTAGTTCTAGCTACAAAGAAGAAGTCTCTGGGAAACATAAACTCTTTCTCCCTGTCCTCCTGTCTCCAAGCCCACCGACCATTATTGAATATATGCCACTCATAGAATCTGCCGTCAGCCCTTAACTCAACAGAACCAGTCCCTATACCTCCTAAAGGCACACCAGACGCAGTACAATAAGATGACTCAATTTTCATACTTCCAAGACACACACATCAACAAACAATAAATAACTAACTATAACCCTTAACTCATTAGTGAGCTACAATAGGAGAACTATTGCTCGTAACCATTATGGTACACGTATTTAAAGACATTAGAGAAGTTATTTACTGATATGTCTCTTAACGCTATGCTGAGAGTAGCTAGAGAAGTAGCAGCAAGTCTCATAGACGAAAAAACTATCGGTATTATTCTCTTCGGCTCTCTCGCTAAAGGAACCGTAGACACTATGAGCGATATCGACTTAGCCCTAGTACTTGAAGGAGAAACCAAAGTAAAAAACCCTGAAGTAAGACACATCAAGGAATACGAGGTAGAAATATGGAGATATTCTGTTAAGCACTTTAGACACGTATTTGAGGATGAAAAGTATAGGAGGAAAAAAGACTCTTGGCTCTTAGCTAGCCTATGGGTTTCAATGCTCCGCGAAGGTAATATACTTGAAGATCCTAAAGGCGTCCTCAAAGAATGGAGGAAAAAGGCTACAGCATGGAAATGGGAGCCCTGTGAAATACTTCCAGTACTCAGTAAAGCTGAGTCATGCCTCAAGACCACAGAAGAAGTCTATAAACAAAACAAGGTCTTCGAGGGAACAGTAGCCGTAAGAGATGCCTGCTTCAATCTAGCTATAACTGAAATAATGCTTCAAGGAGAGATTCCCAGTATAAGACCTAAAGATCTTTATAGTAAGCTTACTCAAAGAGACTTCAAAGAATATTTTGACGAGATTCAGGGCTTAAAGAACTTAAAGAAACAACATGTAAATGAGCTCCTCAAAGAACTTAAAGTACTCTTAGACAAGTACTGGAAAGAGCCTAGAGGAGCGCGAACAGAATACCTAAATGCCGTCAAAAGCCTAGCCAGAGGAAAAACAAGAGAAGCACTATTAAACGCAAGATACTCTGCCTTCTACATAGGGCGGAGAATACTCAGAACCATAGGCACAAAAATACCCTTCAAACTCTACGACGCAGAAACACACTTAAAAATGCTAAACATACTCAAAGACCACAGAGACTTCAGTACTCTCTACCAGAGACTACACGAACCAAAAATAAGCAGAAACTACTTAAAGAAACATATCAACCTAATAGCAAGTAAAATAGCTAAATTAAAACAAAGCCTACAAACATAATCTTAACACTACAATATGTGAATAAATCTAAGTCCCAAGCATAACTGCAAAGACCAGCTTTAATTAAAGTCAAAAGTCTGCCTCGAGAATTTCTAATAAAGGAAATTAAGAATATAAGATCTCATTTACGTGGATCATATTATGAGGCTTATAGCTGTAGTTAAATACGCTATAAATATTATAGTTGTAGCAGTAGTCTTGTCTGTTTTAGCTGTTATTCAGTTCACATTTATGAACACTTATATAGTTGGCATAAGGACTTTAGCCTCAAACTGAATCTCATCTTTCTCTTAGCCCTCTATCTTCTAATACTAGCGGGACACGAAGCCTTCCACATAATATCTATGAAACTTTAGGAATCAAGGTCCTCGGAGTAAGGCTGCCTAGAGTACTAAAAGTGATTCCTGCAGGAATAAGCGTTATACATGATGAAATGAGGCTCAGCAAATATATAGTAGTTCTATTAGCACCTCAAATTATTTCAGTGCTTCTATAGCGTCTGCAGTAATTTTTGCAAATATTGCCGTGAACTCTGAGCTCTACTCAGGAAGACTCTTCCATCTACTATACCTGCTATATTTCCTTCAGCTAGCTTCTTCAGCAGGAGATTTTTAGGAATTCTCTATACTGTAGTAAAGGCTAAGTCCCTTAAAGGATTCTGGAAAGCCATAATAGGAGAAAGAGTTCCAGGAAAATTCATGTAAAAGAATATAGATTATATGTAGAAGAATAGAGTACACTAAGGTTTTATATTTAGCGTAGAGGTTATTCCTAAAATAATATCATAAAGAGTATAACTACTACACAATAATATGAAGACAAATTATACGACTTGACAGTATACTTCATCAAATATTTACGATCTAGAGACCTAACAGAGACAATTAGTCCCACTTTATCATAACCAAACTTAGTATCGTTCTCAAACAAAATACTAGCACTCAAAACGGTATCAAATATATCTTAGAAGACCTTCTAATCACTACAACCAAAACCAACACCTACAGCTAAAAGAACAAACAAAAATTAAATAAAATAGCTCTAAATAATTCATCAACTAGTATGCTACTTTTTCCAAGCATTTTCGTGGTTGGTAGAAAATTAACAAAAATTAATTAAGTTTATATAAAATATATTTTGACAAAATCTTAGATATTTTAGTTAATTTAATGTATTTACTAATATATGTACGTAAAATTTGCTAAACAGGACACCAAAGAGGTTATTGTTTTATATGGAATATAACATATGTTTTTATATTATTTTGTTTTCTGAAAATTTTAGTTAATAGTTTCTTATTGATTAACATTATTTAAATAATCCGTGAAATATAGTATTTTTAATCTGAGTTTATTTACTCTACTTAGCTCCTTACTTTACTCTATTTGAAGAAAATAATAACTATTATAAAAAATTTTTCCCTTACGGGGAAAAAAGAGGTTATATTTATGTTTTCCCTAAAACCTTATATAATTTATTGAAAATAATTTCACGATGGCTGAAGAAAAACCTAAGAAATTTCCTTTAAAACTGCTAATTGTATCTGTTATCACAGTCCTAGTAATAGACTTCTACAACATATGGGGTACTTACTGTCCTCCACTAGCTAGCCTAACTGGATGGCTGGGATCTGTTGACTACAGCGGCGCTGGATGGGGCTGGATGACTTTAATTCCAAGAGTCATTAGAGTTCTTCCCGCTATATTCATTATAGCCATTATAAACGCTGCACTTAAACTCATATCAGATAAAATAGGTAAGAGAATATACTTAAACGCACAGGAATTTGCCGTAGTATTTGCTTCAGTAATAATGGCTACTGCCGCTGGCTGGTTCTTTATATGGCCTTCGATGGGACTCTTCTTCGCCTTAGCCCACGGAGGATACGATGCTCTAGCATACTTGAGGCCAGCTATATGGTGGATGCCTAGCACTGAAATCTATGAAATGGCCTTAAAGGGAGGAGTTGCCCCGCCTTGGGGAGCAATAGCTGGACCAGTAGCTGTATGGATTATTCTTTATGTAGCGCTCTTCCTAGTGTTCATTAGTATAACTAATATTCTGCGAAAACAGTGGATCGAGGTAGAGAGACTTCCGTTCCCTGAAGCTACAGCTTACGTGACTCTAATAAATATGAGTACTGGTAGAGGAATAACTAAGACTCACATTAAGCTCTTCATCATAGGCTTCATACTAGCTATCCTCTGGAGACTACCACATATTCTGACACTATGGTATAGGTGGGTTAGCTGGGGAATGTTTCATGGGTACGTGAGAACAGACTTCAAAAGAGTTCTTGGATTAGACCAAGTGCTTCCAGGGAGCTTCCCTAACATAAGTATTGCTCCTAACTGGATATGTCTCTTCATACTAGCTCCACTAGATGTACTTCTCTCAACATGGCTCACATGGTTCGTCGTATACTTCATAGCACCACCTATACTCTACTATGCTGGAATAATGCCTAGAGATCCCGGTACACTACATAACGCTATGGGATGGGTCGTATGGGGAATGCCGATAAGCATTAGGAACATTTACTTTGGAATGATTCTCGGGCTAGCCATAATACCTCTAATACTTTCCTGGAAGTACATTAGGAGTACGCTTGAGGCTGCTCGTAAGAAAGCTCCACGTGAGCCAGGTGAGCCAGTAAGCTACTTTACTTCGTATACATTATTCGCTGTAGGCTTCATACTTCTCTTCATACTCTTCATGTCTATGGGAGCTAACCCGTGGTCAGCATTCATATTACCTGTGATAATAATCTTATGGTTCCTAGGATTCACTAGAGTATACGCTAGTGTAGGAGTATTTCCGATGCATGGAGAGTATGACGCACTAGTAATACCGTGGACATGCGCAAACCTATTTTATGTGAGAGATGTCGCTTCAATAGACCCTAATGCCTTCACCGTACAGTTTATGGCGTACTCCACTATAGAAGTCTGGGGATGTGAAGGAAATACTGCTCACACAATGTGTAACGCAATGATGGCTTACAAGGTTGGAGGCGAAACTAAAGCAGACCCTAAGCACGTCTTCATAATAGCTTCAATAGCGACTATAGTAAGTATATTTGCAATATTCTTCTACATGCTAAACCTAATATTTACAGTAGGTATAAACAACATTCCAAGCTACTGTAAGTGGTTTGTCATGGACTGGGGTATCGACGATCCCCGTATCGTGAACCCCGAGAGCTGGATGATCTACAGAATACCTGTACACGAGCAGGCTCTCAGATGGATCATAGGTATTATAATCATAGCTGTAGTGACATTCCTCCAGCTCAGAGTCCCTGTACTCTCTTGGCTGAACCCTGCTGGAGTAACTTTCGGTATATGCTGGGAGCTAGATGCTACTACTGGAGGCGCCTGGCCAATACTCATTGCCTGGATTATAAAGTACATAATAGTCAGGTTCTATGGAGCTGAAGCGTACTCAAAGTACATAGTTCCTATATCAGTAGGATTCTTGAGCGGTTTCACCTTCGTGACAGTAGTGAGGAGAACATACCTGTGTCTAAGGTGGATGGGAGTTTTACCCTAAAAGTTGAGTTATTTTTATTTTCCTCCTAATCTTATTTAGTCACGTAGGTGGGAGAATGAAGTACTTTAGATATATGCTTATCGCGGCTGTAATAGTCATAGTCTTAGTCGCTGTCCTATACTTTACGGGAATACTTTTTCCAAGAGCACCTATTAAGATAACTGAAGTAAAGTTTACTCTAGATTCCTCTGACTGGAAGATATTTAGAGCTATTGTATTGAAGGTAGAGAACCCAAGTACATCTAATGTCACAATAGAGGCAGTTTACATTAACGGCAAGCGATGGAATAAAGTTGCTCCCTACCGTTTGCTAGTAGAGGCTGGGAAGACTCTTTATCTCAAGATATATTATCCTTGGAACGGAGAAGAGCTGAAGATCACGCTTGAGACCAATAAGGGTAAAGCTGAGGTATCGAAGAAGGCTCCTTCTTTCAAGTCTGTCAGCCTCACAGTAGTTAATGAAGGGTCTTCAAAAGTAGACACAGTAGTCTCATACGAGCTATTCTTTGCTCCAGGAGAGCTCAAGAAGCCTTTGATAAAAGTATTAAACGAGGAGGGCTCTGAGGTGTTGTCACAGGTATGGGGTGTGACTCTTCACGATGACGGATCAGTTGAGACTGCTGTGCTGAGTTTCCGTGTGAGCTTAAAGGGATACGAGTCCAAGAGTTTTCTCATAGTCTTAGGCGAGGCTCCAAGCAAAGTGGGAGAAAAGCCTAGTACAGTGACTGTTGAGAGTAAGGAGAAAGAATATACTCTAATATCTAACGGGCTACTAACAGTGAGGTTTAATGAAGCTATGAGCGGCGCTATAGACTACTTCGGTTCAAGTCAAGTAAACTACGCTAAAATCTACAGGCCTCCAAACGCGACTTTATCAGGTCTAGTCTTCTGGCACGGCATGCTGTGCTCATGCTTAGAGCAGGACGGGAGGTTATACGCTATTCTGATGGGTGCTGACACTTACATAGACTCTGAAGGACCCTTCTTCGTGGTCTATGTCAGGAAATGGAAGCTCAGAGAGCTTGGCTTAGCCTACGAGTTTTATGCAGTATCGACTGAGAAACCCTACATGATATATAGGTTTGTGATAAAAGCTGTCAGAGATATTACAGGTGGACCTGGAGCAGGACCTGGGGCTCAAGGATACGAGTTCTATAATCCAGCTGGAATGGGTAGAATAGGTATACCTCACCTAGCAGTAAAGGACGCCACATTCTTTATGATAGAGACTGGAGACCTCTACTACCCCGAGTGGCCTGGTAAAGATCTCTGGTCTGTTCACGTAGTTGCAGCCTGTAGAGATGATGCACACGGAGTATCTATAGCGGTGCTTTCTAACGATCCTACACACGTTATCGCTTACTGGCATATCGTCACAAAGAAGTGGCCCTTCGAGTATCGAGGAACATACTGGGGAGACCTAATATTTGTGGCAGGAATCCACGAGTACATGTTGTGCTACGATGGACAGGATATAACTAAGGAGCCTTATGCAGCTGAGAGACCAGTTGTGCCTAGAGGAGGTATCAGAATAAGACCTGGTACCTATACCTGGATGTTTAGAGTAGAGTCTATTGTAAATGAAGACGTCTTGAGTAGGCTCGCGTCTACTAAGTCTGAGCTAGCTCAGCTCAAGTTCCAGGCTAGTATAGGTGGTTGAATTGAGGAAGACTAGCGTACTTGTCTTACTACTCCTAGCACTTTTGTTTGTCCAGTTTACTTATTCGAGCAATACTTACTCGTGGAAGCTAGGAGATCTGAGTCTAGCCAATATTGATGCTCACGTGAGGTTCTTTACTGGTCTTGAGTCAAGGTTTACTGGCTACCCTGGGTACTACAATGCTGTAGACTATATTTACAGCTACTTGCAGAGCTTAGGCTTAAAGCCTCAATTAGAGTACTTTGACGTAGTAATACCGTATGAGGAGTACGCTTATATCAAGTTAGAGAGCGGAGAAGTGATTAAAGCACACATGCTTTTCCCGGAGATACCGTATACTGGTAGCGCTAATCTCTCAGGGAGATTAGTCTACGTGGGCTCAGCTTCGCTCAAGGAGTTGTCTGGAGTACAGCTAAACGGATGTATTGCTGTCATAGAGTTTGATAGCCTGTGGGAGTGGCGAGTACTCCCTCTCCTTGGAGCGAAAGCAGTAGTCTTCATAGAGCATTACTCGCCCAGTAGAGTACACTACAGGAATATTGCTGGATACAAGCTAGTTCCTCTGCCTCTGTCTTTCACAAGACTCTACGTCACTAAAGAGTACAGAAATACTCTCATCGAAGCGTCTAAGAAGGGTCTTCGCGCCGAGATAAGCTGTAAAATGACTTGGAGGAAAGTGAAGGCAGCGAATATTCTAGCAGTGATTCGTGGAACAGACCCGGCTCTCCAAAAAGAATATATCGTGCTGACAGCACACTTCGACTCATTCTCAGTAGTCCCGGCGCTGGCTCCGGGAGCAACTGACTCTATAGGAATATCGGTTCTACTAGAGGTAGCTAGACTTCTCTCACAAAACCCTGCTCCTAGAAGCGTCGTTATAGCAGCCTTCAGTGGACACTGGCAGTTTCTAGCTGGAGCAAGAGACTTTGCCGAGAAGAGGCTCTCTGAAGCTCTCGAGAATAGGGGGTTTGCTAAGAACATAAAGTTGATGATAGAACTGGACTTGTCGACTGTCAGCAATGCATTGTCTGCTAGAAACTTTGGATACGGATACTGGATAATAAATACTGAGACCGGAGCTCTCATAAAATACAGCTGGCTTAAAAGTCTTTTAGATAAGGCTTGCAGTGAGCTAGAAGCAGAGACTGGTGAAAAATACTGTTTCCATAATGTCTTAATGGCAGCTCCCCCACTTGAGGAGGGGCTCTGGCAGGCACTCATAAACTTAATGACAGAGCTAGGAGACCTTTATCCAGCTCAGCTAGACATAGAGCCGTGGACAGTTGCTGGAGGACTCGGAATAGCTCTCAGAACAGTAAAGTCTTTCTACACGTATCTACTTACTCCATTCGATACTTATGATAAACTAAATTACTGGAATCTAGTTCCACAGCTAAAACTAGTATCGGCTATCTTATCACACGTGCTTTCCACGCCTAAGTGGAGTATGCTTGCTCAACCAAAATATAGCAGATTTACTCCACCAGATATGGGTCTATGTAAGCTAGTAGTTAGAGTTCTCAGATATGATATTAGAACAGCGACTTATTTACCAGCACCTGGTGTACTTGTAATGGCTGGTGGAGGTAGGGGAGAACGCTGGATGCCGACTGCCGCGGGAATAAGGTATCCTTTCTTATTAATTGGTATAACAGATGAGAACGGTGAAATATGCTTTAACGGTGTCAGATACTCCATGACGTATACAGCTTTAGTTTTCGCTATAGACGAAAAAGATAGGATAGTTGGAGTAGGACCATATGCAGGGCCGGGAGCTATTCCAAGGACCTTCGTAGTCGCATATAACGAAACATCTGTCCTTACAGTCGCTATAAGTTACAATGTTAGCACAATAGAAGTCTATGGCGCGTTCATTCAGACTAGTATGACACTGCCTATAACTTACATGGTATATGACGCTAGAACTCATTATATCCCACAGCCTTTCCAGTATCTTTTCGCCTACGACTTTTATGACGCTGTGCTTTTCGTGCCTTCTAATACTCCTGTAGAAGTGCTAGCACTTCAGAGCGGAGCCTACTTCGGAGTAGGCTTGACGGGAGTTTCATCCTCGTTCTACACGTGGACTTTACTACCCCCCGCAGGCATTATTGCTGGAATATCTAAGCCAGCACCCGAGGGCCCTGGCTTCACGCTGAAGAGAGGTGAAGTCCTCAGAATACCCTATGGTCCCTTACGCTTTGCTCAAGAAACATGGTTCTTAGACGAGTACAGACTCCAGCCAGTTAAGTGGACTAACGCGTCTACTCAGGCACTAGCACTGACTTTCCACAAGCTAGCTGGAAAAGAGATAGCGAGAAGCAAGGAATATCTTGAAAGAGGGGAGCTGGGGAAAGCTGTGGCTAGAATGCATGTAGCTTGGTTCTATGAGGCAAATGCTTATCAGGCTACTCGCGCACTTATAATGGATATTCTTCAGATGAGCGCCATTTATGTACTACTTCTAGTTCCGTTCATATATTTGCTAACAAACCTAGTTTATAGAGAGAAATGGACTAGAAGGAAGATTTTCTTTGCTTCATTACTAACAGTGTTTGCTATAGGATTATTTATTGTAATTCACCCAGTTGCTGTACTAGCGACAAACACGTTTATGATTATAGGAGGCTACCTCGCACTATCTTTTGGTCTTATTCTGGCTTTTATAGCTTTCTCTAGGACATATGGTCAGCTTAGAGAGATAAGGAGAGAGCGCATAGGCATACACTTTATTGAAAGAGAGAGAACGAGCATAATTGAGGCTCTTACTGAAGTGAGCCTCGGATACATGAACAGGAGGCCTATAAGAACAGCCCTAACTCTGCTCTCAATAATATGTGTAGGCTTCGCCCTCTTATCCTTCTCCTCTCTGAGCGTCTCTGTGAGACCAATATACGTTAAAGTGCCTGGTGAAACTACTTACAGAGGAGCTCTCTTCAGAACTATAGATTACGGCACTATTCCTCTCAGCACAGCAGATATGCTGGAAGTAATGTTTAGAGACAAAGCTACTATTTCTGTTAGAGCGTGGCTCTATCCCCCGGGAGGAGAGATCTACTTAACTCGAGTAATCAGTAAAGGAGAATCACTAGTAGTGAAGAAGGCTTTGCTAAGAGCCATTTTAGCAGTTTCTCCTGAGGAAAGAGAGGTAACTAAGATGAATGAGACTCTCATTGCAGGAGAGTGGTTTGACCCCTGGGACTACAGGGTGTGCATTGTGAGCGACTACATAGCTAAGAGCCTAGATCTAAATAGAGGAGACACTGTAGATCTTTTAGGAGTACGCCTAGTAGTTAAGGGAATATTTGACTCTAAGCTCTTAAACGCTATACACGACATAGATAGAACTCAGCTAACGCCTATAGACTTAAGAGTACCCGGTGTTCAAGAACGTGCTTTAGCAGCCTACGTCATTCTAATACCCTATTCTCTAGCTAAAGACTTTATTCTTTCACAAGGCTTTGCTAGTTCACTTGAAGAAATTGCTACTAGACCTGGTATCAGGAGCATCGCGTTTATTCCAAAGAAGGATGTGGGGTTTAGTGAATTAGTAGAGGAAATAGCTTTAGTCACTCAGGGAACTCTATGGGTTTGTGATGGTAGAGAAGTATATGTAGTGAGTGTAACACCTGGCGTAAGGCTCCTAGGGTCAGCTGAAGTAGCAGTAGTAGTTGTTCTCGCAGTCCTCGTTCTCTTCACTACAATACTAAACTCTATTGCTGAGAGAGTCAAAGAAATAGGTATACTCAGCTCTCTAGGACTCTCTCCCTCTCATATAGCTCAACTTTACATATTCGAGATGGTGATCTATAGTGTCTTAGGAGGTGTCTTAGCGTATATTGTGAGCCTTGGGCTCGTAGCAGGACTAGCCTTACTTAATATTCCTACTATGGGACTTTATGCAAACTATACTGCTTCAGGCACACTACTGGTCTTCGGGATAATGTTCTTTAGTATTCTTTCAACAGCACTTTACCCAGCTTACAAGGCGTCTAAGCTAGTGACGCCATCACTTGAGAGAAAGTGGAAGATATCTACTAAGCCTAGAGGAGACGTATGGAATATTCCTCTGCCACTGAGGCTAGCCAGTAAACTAGAGGCAGTAGCTTTCCTAGAGTACATTAGAGAGTACCTAGACTACAGGAGAGTAGAGAGAGTTGGAACATATCAGGTACTTAAGTACGAGCTCAGACCTGGCAAAGATAATACACTAGCTGAAATTATCGCTGAGTGTCAGTTAGCGCCATGGGACTATGGTATCAGGCAGTTCGTATACCTAAAGTGCTTTAAACTCGAAGAAGGCTATAATTTCGAGCTAATATTAAAGAGGCTAACAGGACCCTACTCGAGCTGGATTATATCCAATAAGAGTCTTGTAGGAGATATTAGGCTCCAGATTCTCATGTGGAGGAGCCTTAGAGATAATGAAAAGGAGAGATATCTTAGGAAGGGTCGCTCTCTTCTAGAGAGGTGGAGATTATGAAGAATAGTATATTTACTTGGAGAGTATTTCTAGCAGTAGCACTTGCATTATTCGTACTAGAGCCGATGCTCATATGGGGTACACTAACCCTAGGACCTGGCTTCGCTTGGATCACATGGGGAATGAGTTTCTATGCTTTCTTGACTTCAACTACAATACTGTTAATATTCTACGAGATATTTAGACACACCAACAGACCATTAACAGACAAAGAAATGCTTGGAATAATGGTTGTAGACCAAGTTCTAGGACTAGCTCTAGTATTCCAGGCGATCCCGTGGATCTACTACTTTACTAAGAGCCCATCACGCCTAATATTCGGAATAAATCCTCCAGAGTGGTGGGCACCTAGAGAAGCAATACTCGCTGTAGACACGGGACATCGTTCGCTTTTAATACCCGCGTGGAGCGAGCCAGTAGCACTAATAATACTAGTGACTCTAGTCTCTATGATAATGGAGATCTCCCTAGGCTATCTCTTCTTCCACGTCAGAGTGATCGAAGAGAAGTTGACTTTCCCCGCGCAGGCGGCTGTAGTAGAAACACTCAAGACACTTGGAGGAGCTGGAGGAAAAACCAAGCAGAGGCTATTCTTGTTCTCACTTCTCACAGGCATAGTGCTAGGAATTTTCAATAGCCTAGGACTGCTCTCTCTAGGATACTATGACTTAAACTATTTCATCGAGAAGAGCTTTCCTGGAGCAGCTCTAGCGATATTTCCGCTAGGATTCTTCAGAGGCTTTATCCTCCCGTGGAAGGTAATACTCGTAATGTTTTTGAGCGCATTTGCAGCCTACTTCATAGGAAACCACCTGCTAGTAGCACACGGCATATGGAGACAGTTTCCACCTTCTCCAGGACTCATTCTCAGAGGCTGGACTGAGGGAATGACCTGTCAGGAAATACTATACTATAGTACTTTAAACTTCTGGGTGAGCATAATATTTGGCTTTGCTATAGCCCTCGGTATTGTACCGATAATAATTTCTCCAAGAAAACTTCTAAAGGCTATTAAGGTCAAAGCTGACGGCAGGAAGCTGGGCCTAGAACTGACGTCTATTTTTACTGGCTGCTCTATACTAATAGCACTAGTAGTCAGCTATCTCACAGGTTATCCTCTACCTCCTCTTCTCTTCCTTACGCTAATGATGTCCTTTATACTCTCATATGCGTGGACAGGACTAGCTGGTGTTACAGGATATAGTCCTCCTTCAATACCCTATCTAAAGGAGGCAGTACTAGTTCTAGGGGCTGGTGGAAAAGCTCCTACAAGCATATGGTTTGCGTCACCTCTTATGCGCACAGATCTCATTCCTGTGTGTAATGCAGCTGGCTGGACTGGACGCTTTATGCAGTGCTATGCTTTAGGAGTAAAATTTAAAGAATACATAACACTTTTTGTTGGAGCAACTATAGCTGCCATTATAATAGGGCTAATAACTTATAGTATATATTGGTCCTTCGCGCCTATTCCCTCAGCACTTTATCCTGGTATAGCGATATGGGAGGCGGAAGTAATAGATAAGGCTACATGGATGAAGCTATATTCTTCAAGGCAGATATTTAAGCCAAATTTAGTTGTAGTAGGTTTCATCACGGGAATGATGTTTATTGCCGTAGGGTTAGTGGCTAAGGCACCTTGGATAGCTTCATCGATACTGGCTGGACTTACGGCAGACTACTTTACGTATAGCTGCCTGTTGCCAGCGCTCATAGGCGCCCTAGTTAGAGACTTCATTCTACCTAGGGCGATGAAAGTATCTAGTGGAGAGTCAGAGGGAGACTTAATGAGTCACGCCTACGTGATAGCTACTGGAGTCGAGATGGGCTTTGTTGTGTGGGCAATAGTACTAGTCGCAGTACAGTTTATATATAAGTCCCTCTGGGTACTACCCTACTGAGGTGATACTTATTGAGAACTAAGCTTATTCTATTAATACTGTTTTTGACAGGGCTGCTAGTATATGCTCAGCCCTTCCGAAAAGAAGTCTTAGCAGGACTAGTATGCGACTTAGACGGGAAGCCTATTGAAGGAATAACTATAGTGGCTAGGGGCAGCTACTGGCAAGACATATACGTTGCGCATACTAATAGCTCGGGGCTTTTCGAACTAAGCCTCCCTGCAGGACAACCCTACACACTGTACTTCTATTCAAAGAGAGGGGACTATGTTCCAGCATACATTAAGATACGTGAGCTCTTAGAGAAGACTTTTATCAAAGTAAAACTGGTTCCTGGAGCAGTGGTTTACGTGAAAGGCAAATTATACAGCTTCAGCGAAGACACTCCAGCAGAGTACTTGAGTATAGCTATTAAAGTAACCTCTGGAACTAAGCTGAAGAAAAGTGCTGTTTCGGGAAATTTCACAGAGTACGGTAACTATCCTCCTGAAGTACAGACAGTATTTAGAATACTTAACTTAAGCCCAGTCTCAGTGCATATTCCTGCATACAGCAAGGTGAAGATATCAATTAGAGGTGTGTGGAAAAAGGTAGTCGAAGGTAAAATAGTCGAGACGACAGAGACTATTTCAGTAGAAATACCTCCTCTCTCTCAAGGAGGAGCAGTAGAGCTTAAAATATCTAGTCTCTCTCTAGAAAAGGCTCTGAAAGAAGCCCAAGAGTACTTAAATAAAGTAAATCAGTCTCTTCTCGAAGCAGAGTCTAGAGGATTCTACTTAGAAGTAGAGAGGGGAGATTTAGCTAAGTGTAGTGTCCTCTTAGAGGCAGCCACCAAGGACTTGGAGAAAGAGAGATACCTTAGCGTATTCGCGTACTTAAGGCAAATAAGAGTCATGTGCTCTAACATAGAATCTTTCTTAAAAGAGGCTTACAGAGAAGCTTCTAGATCAGCGCCCTTTATAGTAGTGCTCACATCGTTGATCTCAACTGCTCTAGCTCTCTACTTAACTGAAAAGAAGTCTACTCAAGTAACTCTTTACACCTGTACCTATGTGCTCATACTCTTGCTCTTCTACATAGCATATCCTGGTATGAGAATATGTTCTCTTGAGACCCTAATAGCTTCACTAATATTAGCTCCAATAATATTCATCGTAGTTAAGCTATTCCCATTAATCTTTAAGGAAAAGCCTTCTCCACGAGGAATAGCTCTCATGAGTGCAGTAGTAGCCGTGTTCTCTATGGCTAAGAGGAATCTGAGGAGAAGAAAACTGCTGGCAGGATTAGCTATAGTTTCTACAGCGTCAATGGTGTGGGCTATATTAGTGCTCACATCTTATGCGTCAATCAAAGGTGTAGTAAGGGAAATTCAGCCCTACTCACCTAGCTACACTGGAGTACTAGTTAGAAATGTTCAAGCAGTAAGAGTAGGTGAGGCTCTATACAGAGTACCCTCCTTTATTCCAAGAGAAGTAGTAAGCATGATAGAATCTGAGCAGGGATTACTTGAAGTATACGTAAGATACTCATCAATATTTACTCAAGAGCCACTGACGAGAATAGAGTCCACTAAAACAAGTAAGGAAATATATGGAGCCTTAGCACTTAGTCCTGAAGAAGCAGAAGTAATAGGATTCACTGAGGTAGTTTCTAGGGGAAGACTACCTATAGGTGAGCGCGAAGTAGCTTTACCTGATGTTCTTGCTGAGGAGCTTGCAGTTGATGTGAAGTCTAGGGTCATGATTTTCGGGAAGTACTTTACTGTATGTGGTATCCTTAATTCGAAAAGGCTTTCTCTCTTTAGAGATCTTGACAATAGAGTAGTATATCCTTTAAAAACATATGTACATGAGTATCAGGAGAAAGTAAGCGTATTTCTGGCTCCAGTAAAGCCAGATGAGCTTGTAGTTATTTCAGTTAAAGTAGCAGATGAGCTAGGATTAGAGCCAGTCTCCCTTTTACTTAAAGTAAGGAAGGAGAAGCTGGAGTCTCTGACAGAGAAGCTCGCTTATTTAGGGCTAAATCTCTGGTACACAGTGGGTAATAAAGTCTATAGAGCCGAGTACGGTAACGTACTTGAGGTAAAGGGGGGACTAAGTGCTCTAATACCAGTAGTCATAGTAGTACTAAACATATTCATTATATTCATATCGGCGGTTTACCAGCGTAGACAGGAAGTGGTTATCTTATCTTCAGTAGGCGTTAATCCAACACACATAACCATGATATTTATTGCAGAAGCACTTGTCTTAGGAATAATAGCTAGTGGAATAGGCTATGTTTTATCAGTAGCTAGCTACAAGGTTATGGCGGGACTACAGGCCGGACTACAGGTAAGGCAGAAAGTTTCCGCAGTGTGGGGAATAGCCTCGATAGTAGTAGCCCTTACTGTAGCTGCGCTCGGAGCGCTCTACCCTGCTTACAAGAGCGCCTTTATAGTAGTTCCATCAATGCTTAGGAGATTCAGACTCGAGAGCGAAGTAAAGAGGGGAGTGTACGAGATACCAATACCCCTCAAGATACCTGAGGGGCTTATCGAAGACTTCATAAAATTTGCTGAGAAGTGGTTAAACAAGAGCTCTAGAGGAGCAGAGGTGATCAGTGATGTTCTGGCTACTGAGGAGGAAGTAGTTGAGGGAGGCAAGATGCGCAGGATAATATTTACTTACGAGTACCCTGATGGAATGATTAGAGCGAGGACTACGAATGAGCTCGAAGTATTTCTCCCGAGAGGAGAGAGGTTCTGGCATTTAAGGCTGAAGTGTCTTCCAGTAAGATTCAGCTTTCCGGCGGACGCAGCATATGCTACAACTAGACTTGTCAGAAAACTAGTACTAGAGTGGAGCAGCAGAGTAAAAATAAAGCTAGAGGAACTCTAGTTCTTCTTCTGTCTCCTTCTTACTATAATGTAGTACGCTGAGTACACTAAGATCAGTAAAGCCAGTATTATCAAGAATACTTCACCTACTTGGCTCATTAGAGCTAGTCCTACGTCCACAGGCTTCTCTGATGAAACTACTAGAATAGGTAGAGAGTAGTCTAGAGAATATTTCTCTCCCCCAATACAGTACTCTATTTTAACACTTCTACCTAAAGCAAGAGTCTTAGACTTACTTAAATTAACCTTATACCTCACTTTGACTACTTCACCCGGCTCTATTTTACCTATTTTGAGCTCCCCAGCCTCAGGTACGTGTAGAACAACATTTTCTGCTCTCTCTGAAGCAGCATTCTCGACGAGAATAGCTATTTCAGCAGAATTTTCGTGAAGTTTTTCAATAACTCTCATTAAGTAAAGTGCTTTATCTCGATTATCTGGAGGAGGTGCTTTCCTCTTATGCCTCTTCTCTATACTTAGAGGAGATTTAGAGAGCAAAAGGTATACGAAACTATATCTCTCGAACACTGTGGCCCAGGATCCATCTTTTAGAACAAACTCTATTCTCATGCCTATGGTTTTGCCTTCTCTTATGTAGAAGCCTGTAGACTGGCTTTCAGGCACCGATATTTCTACTACTCTGAAAACCTTTCCTTCAATTAGCTTGCTGTATGCATTTACTTTGAAGTCCTCTTCGCTGATAAGCCTGCCTCCATGCTGAGGGTCATCGTCCCACAGACAGGGCTTACTTGCGTCTTTCTCTGCTTCAGAGCAGTCTAAGACATGTGCTTTAACTAGAGGATTGTCTGCTCTAGGAGATAGTACTAGCTCGTAGTTGGCTTTTCCGTGCCACCAGCCGTTTTCGTCTAGGTCTAGGTATAGGAGTATTTTCTCTACTTCATTTAGCTTAACTGCTATTCTCAGAGTTAGGTAAGTGTTATTCCAGTATGCTTCTACACTGTAGCCTAGGTCTTGTCTGTTAGGGTAGTTTATGTAGTCTTCTATTATCTTGGTGTACTGATTCTCGAGAATATACGTTGAGACTGGATAAAGTGGGTAAGGGTCTTCTCCGTCGGGTAAGCCGTCTCCGTCAGTGTCTGTTGAGAGAGGATCTGACGCGAAGTATATTCCGGCCATGAACTCTTCTCTATCGCTCAGTCCGTCTCCGTCGCTGTCGCTTGAGTTAGTGTAGCTTTTGAACCTTACTTCATCGAAGGGAAGTGAGGGATTGTAGTCGGGAAAGCCGTCTCTATCACTGTCTAGTGTTAGCTTTACTTTAGGTTTTCCCGTGCTCGGAGCCTTTAGTTTCAGCCAGAGATCTTCTCTCCATTTTCTCAACATATAGGCGTTGAAGTCGAAGTGTTCTCCAAATAATCCTTCTAGCTGAGCAGGGTAGTCTGCGTGAGGGTACTCAGGGTACCCGCTTCTACGGAGATCTTCGTCTACTTGGTGGTGGAACTCGTGGACAAAAAGCCAAGCTATGGCTCCGCTGAGGGGGAAGCTAGAGTACTTGTAGATAGCGCCTCCGGGTCCTCTGACGTCGCCTATAGGGTCTTCTTTCTCACTGTATCCCTTGTCAGCCCAGAGAGCTACTACTCCATCAAACTGGTCCCACGAGAGCCCGGCTTTCTGTAGTACCCTGCTGACTATGTGTCGAACTACATCCTCGGGAAGCCACCACCCGCTGAACCTTACGGGAACTGAAGTTACTAGGAATGTGTAGTTTATATGAAGGCGCATGTGAGAGTTTCTCCAGTAAAACAATCTAGCTTTCTCAAGCTCTACAAAGATTTTAGTCAAGTTTGCTCCTAGAAGACACGTCCTTCTCCCGTCGTGAGTAACGTCAACTAGTATCACTACGAGTACATCTAGCTGAGAGTACTCGTGGAAGTTTTCTGAAACTGCAGGTGGGGTCAGGAGCAGAGCGACTAATATGGCGACAGCAACTAGTCTCGACACTTAGGTCACCTCCTAGGGAGCAGGCTCGATTACTATTTTAGTGAAGTAGTTTTCAGCACTTTTTAGCTCTGAGACAACGTCTTTCTTTACTACTGCTCCTACAGCAGTCATCCAGCTATATGTTCCAGGTCTTATTACTATGCCTCCGCGCCTCCACGGATCTGATCTCTGTTCGACGTAGCAGAGCATGTACTTATGTACTCCAGCTATGAAAGAAAGGTCTTTAGCGTACTCGTAGCCTCCTATCTCGGATGTCGATGGAGAAGGCTTATCGCCTTTCCATATGTGCCACGGGAATTTTTGTCTCGATAAGTGCCAGTACCCTACTGGGTGTACTGGGTCATTTGAGAGGAGAGCTACATAGACTCCGGTTTCATGGTCTATGCAGGCGGCTACGGGTTTTTCAGCCGGGATATCGAGTCCAGGGTATAGGGGAGCGTATGTCTCTCCGCTAGGAGTGAGGAAGAATTCGGCTTTCTTTACAGCTACGTGAGATATAGCGAAGCTACCCATTCCAGCTGGATTATAAATAGTGTATTCTCCAGTTCCAGCTAAAGCCCCTAATCCGAGTTCTTCTTTGAGTACTATGACGAATCTATATAGGAGATAGCTTTCGTTTACTGGTAGAGCGTAGAAGTCGAAGGCTTGCCCAGAGAGCCTAAGATTCCACTTTCTCTTAACAACTACGAGTAGAGGTCCTTTAGACTCTACTGTTACCTTAGTTTTCATTGCAATAGCGTACATTTTTCCGTTAGAGTCTAGGACAGAGTCTATGAAGCCGTGGAAGAAGTAGAGTTCTGAGAGAGTAGTTCCAGGAGGCTTAAAGATTTTAGCGAAGTTTACTCCAGCAGAGGGGTCTCCAAAAAAGTCTATTGAGCCTGCAAAACTCAAGTTAAAGCCTACCGTAAGTAAGCCATTACTCACTTTAATGTAGTTTTTAGACTCCTCAACTGCTAAAATGCCTTCTACTTCATATTCTGGAGGCTTGCTCGTAAGGAGAATCTTGTAGACTTTAGAAGACTTTGGAGGAATATTTGCTATAAAACTAACTACAGCTGTCTTCACATACCCTGAATCATATAGAATATAGCCCCACATCTGTGAAATTGTCTCTTCGCCTTCTTCATCGACTACCTTAATGCACCCCGGTAGACACTCTTTATCGCTGAAAAACACTTCTACTGAGACTATACCCTTAAAGGAGACTTCACCTGTATTAACTAGCTTAAGTCTCCTCTCTTTTAGCTCAGGAGCCTTAACCTCGGTCTTTACAGATCCCCTTTCTGTAATTACTTCAATAGAGTACTTCTTCAGTGGAGCCCACGGATAGTATATGTAAAGTCTCAGCTTGGCTCCAGGCGTAATTATTGGGGTTTCTGAAGCCCACTTGACAGTAGCTCCATTAACCTTTACTTCACTAATAGTGATATTTGAGTCTCCTTTATTGACTAAAGTGAGCTTAAAAAGCCTCTCTACTCTCCACTTATCTATAGAAATACTACACGAAACCACCTCTACTTCCAGTGAGGGAGGTTTTAGAGTTAGAGTGAAGTAAAGCATGCTTGCTATCACAGCTATAAGTGAGATTAGCAGCAGGATTTTCTTCATAATACCATTTTACTCACCCCAGGCTAAAATATAAACGTTTACCAGTATTAAAATACAGTTATTAATATTAAAAGAATTATTACACCTTTCAGTTTAAATTTTATCCTATACTAGAAATATATGTCTTATAGCTATTTTACATTATTGAGTAACTCTTATTTGAAAGTACCTTACATAGCGAAGCATTATTTCCTTTAATAATTTATATTATTCTATCACTTTCAAAAATAAATGCTAAGACTTATATCTCTCTTATACCCTACTTAATTAGAGTAGCATTCGATATAGTAGATAAAGCCTATAGAGCAGCCGACTCTAGAGTACTTGAACCCAGCTACCCTGTTTCTGAAATAAGCTATGAGCAGTGGGGACACGCTAGAGGAGAGGCAGCCGGAATAGAATACTACAGTTGGGAGCTCTCACCTCCCTAGTAGTGACCTAGTATCTGTTTGGCATTAGAGAAGACTTGTCTACAGGAGACTTAAAGCCAATACCGTCCTCTCAGAAACTTTCATCGAGAACTACGGTATAAGTGGACTACATTACAGAGGAGTACTGCTAAACATAGTTTACAGGAAACTAAAAAAGACTACTTTAAAGACTAAAGTAAGTCTAAAGCGAGAAAAGAGAGCGAAACAGTTATAGAGGCACAGGAGTCACTGTTGAGAAGTCTTTAAAAAGACATTTACAGAAAGTTTAAGTGTTTTAGACGACTTATTGACAAGGATTAGGCTAGAGTAATATTCTTTAGTAAACAAAAAGCTAAATGGTATTGTCTTAGATGTGTTTAACTGAGTATTTAATACTTCTAATATCATGTAACATTAAATAGGTTACAATACTTAGTAATATAGTTTAAATTCTAACTCTGAGAGAAAAATCTTACTAGAGTAAAAATAAGTTATATAAAAGATTCCTGTGTGATAGTTATGGATAGAATGAAATGTACCATAGTAGATACTTCGAGTAGCCCTTATGCTAAACTGAAGCCGGTACCTTTGAGTGCTGTTAAGCTTAAAGATGTATTTTGGGCGCCTCGAATAAAGACTCTCCGTGAGGTAACTCTTCTAGTCGAGTACGAGCATTTAGAGAAGACTGGCAGAATAGAGAATTTCAGGAGAGTAGCTCGAGGAGATAAGAACATTGAGTGGAGAATAGCAGATGACTCTGATGTGTATAAGTGGTTTGAGGCACTAGCATATACTCTAGCCTATGAGTACGACGAGAAGCTAGGTGAAATAGCTGACTCTGTAGCAAAAGATATTGTCTCGGCTCAAGATAAAGACGGCTATCTATTCACCTACTATGCTTTTAACAAAGAGGCTCGATGGAGGGACTTGACTAGAATGCATGAACTCTACTGTGCTGGACACTTTTTCCAAGCAGCTATAGCCTACTACAGAGCTATAGGTAGCAGACTAATGTTAGATGCTGCTGTACGCCTAGCTGACCACATAGCCAGTATCTTCGGGCCCGGGAAGAGAGAAGGTGTTCCAGGACACCCTGAAATAGAAATGGCGTTAGTAGAGCTGTATAGGACTACTGGGAGTAAAAAGTACTTAGACTTAGCGAAGTTTTTCATAGACGAGAGAGGTAAGGGGCTTGTAGGAGGCTCAGTGTATTTGATAGACCATAAGCCTTTCAGAGAGCTAGACGAGATTGTGGGACACGCTGTCAGGTCTCTCTACTTAAACTGTGGTGCTACTGACGTCTACTTAGAGACTGGTGAAACTTCTCTCTTCGAGACTCTTCTTAGACTCTGGTACAACATGGTCGAGAAGAGAATGTATGTCACTGGAGGCGTTGGGTCTAGACATGAAGGAGAGGCGTTTGGAGAAGACTATGAGCTACCCGACACTAGGGCCTACTGCGAGACATGTGCGGCTGTAGCTAATATTATGTGGAACTGGAGAATGCTCATGGCTACCGCGGAAGCAAAATACACGGACATACTAGAGCTAGCTCTCTACAATGCTGCTCTCGCTGGAATATCGCTAGATGGAAGATACTTTTTCTACGTAAATCCTCTAGCAGATAGAGGAAAACATAGGAGGGAAGAATGGTTTGGATGCGCGTGTTGTCCACCAAATATAGCTAGGCTACTAGCTACTGTTCCCGGGTACTTCTACAGCACTTCAGATAAAGGAGTATGGGTACACCTCTACGCCGAGAACACAGCCAACATAGAGCTTGAAAACACTTCTATTACTATCAATCAGTACACTAAGTATCCGTGGGAGGGCGAAGTAGAACTCGAAGTGGAGCCCAGTAAAGAAAAAGAATTCTCTATATTCGTAAGAATACCTGGCTGGTGTAGTGAAGCTGAAGTATTCTTAAATGGAAAGCCTCTAGAGACAAAGCCTGTGCCAGGCACTTATCTCGAAGTACATAAGACTTGGAGGAGAGGAGATAGACTGAAACTATACCTTGATATGCCTGTAGTCCTAGTAGCTTCTCACCCCTGGGTACTCAATCACGCGTGTAGAGTAGCCATTAAGAGAGGGCCAATCGTATACTGTTTCGAGCAAGTAGACAACAGAGGTTTCGACGTATGGGACTTAATAGTACCTAGAGACGCTAAGCTCGAAACATTCTATACACCAGAGCTTCTAGGAGGAGTAGTGGTAGTAAAGGGCAGAGGCTACGCCACGGACAGCTCGGAGTGGGGAAACGAGCTATATAAAGGAATAAGTGAAGTAAAGTACTCGCTTAAAGAAGTAGAGTTTACAGCAATACCCTACTACGCCTGGGCTAACAGAGAACCCGGACCAATGATAGTCTGGGTAAAATGCCCACTAATATCTTAGGCGCAGGTGAAACTACTACGCTTCACATAATATATGGATTAATTAAGCTAGATTACAGCGAAGTGAGGGTTAGGAATATAGAGCACACGTTAGAGCTAGAAAAGGAGTTTAAGGTTTTCAGACAGCGAGCCCTTATCGACTGTAGTATTTCGTTAAACTCTCATTGCTTAAGGGTCTTCTCATCAGTAATATAGCGAAAATACTAGATTCTTGTCAATAAAGAATTTAAGCTAGTTTAATTCTATTCTCCTAGGTAGTAGAATGGGGCTCCCTCCGTCTATTGCGTATGATAGAGCGATAACCATTTTCTCTCCAGATGGCAGACTTTACCAAGTAGAGTACGCGTTTGAAGCAGTAAGAAAAGGCTATATTTCTCTCGGAGTAAAGTGTGCGGAAGGAGTAGTACTAGCAGTACTGAATAAGAGACAGTATCCTCTAGCAGAGCCTTTCGACAAAATACAAAAAATAGATGAGCACGTAGGTTTAACATTCGCAGGCTTTGCTTCAGATGCTAGAGTACTAATAGACCGCGCAAGAGTCTATGCTCAAGTACACAGGCTAATATATGATGAACCTATACCAATAGAAACACTCGCCCGAAGAATATGTGACATAAAGCAGCTATACACTCAGTACGGAGGAGTAAGGCCGTTTGGAGTAGCATTTCTTATAGCAGGTGTAGACGCCACAGGGCCAAAACTCTACGGAACAAATCCTCAGGGAACATATATAAGCTTCTATGCACACGCTATAGGATCTGGAAGCGAGGAAGCACTGAAAATACTTGAGAAAAACTATAGTCTAGAGCTAGGATTAGAAAGAGCACTCATGCTAGCTCTCTACACCTTAGATAAAACAATTGAAGGAGGAGCTAAAAAGGACTTAATTGACGTAGCTCTAGTAGACGTAAAGACTAAGAAGTTTAAAATATTCAGCAAAGACGAAATAGAGGAGCAGCTAAATAAAATGAGAAAAGTATCGGACTTCAAGTAGTTCTCAGGTTTTAATGTGAATACTTTCTCTATCCCCGAGATTTATTTAAAGAAAGGAGTTAAAGTACCTCGAATTCTAGTAGGATCATCCCCCTTCATAGCAGCAGGACAGTTCGGCTTTAAGTCATATGACTATTACCATAGATTCGTATTAAATCCAGGAAACATAGTTAAGATCTTAGAGTACTGCTTCAAAAAAGGCGCTATAGGAGTACAGCTTCTCACATACTCTTTCATCGCTAGAGCTGTGAAAGAGGCTTCTCGGAGAACTGGAGTCAAGCCAATAATAGTAGCTACACTTATGCCAGATGACGAGAACAGCCTAGACTGGGTACTTAAACTAGACTCGGCTATAACACTAGTACACGCATCCATTGTCGATACACATGATTTAGAGAAAATACTTAATCAAATAGACTTACTTAAAGAACATGGACTAGAATACGGGCTCGTAACCCACGAGCCTCTCAGAACAGTACCGTTCATTAAGAAGCACAGACTCACCGAAGTATTAATGGCTCCTGTCAACAAGCAGGGAATCTTCATGGGCGACCGCGACAAAGTATTAGCCCTCTACAGAGACTCAGGGCTGAGTATCGTAGGGAAAAAGGTTCTAGGAGCGGGAAGAATTCCAGTAAAAGAAGCGCTTGAGTATGTATTTAGTTTAGATTTTATTAAATCAGTTGCAGTAGGAATAGCCTCCATTAGAGAAGCAGAAGAAACTCTTTCAACCGCATGTAGTATACTAAGTAATAAGGAATAGAAAGCCAGAACTCCAGTTTCAGTAAATACTCTAAGTTTACAAGATCTAAGAGGCATTAAGCTACATACTAAGCTCGAAAATTAAAGAAATTCTTAACTCAGCACAGAAAGCATAAATCTCCAGTAAAATAGTTAACCTCAGTGTTTAAGGAAGTCTTAGCCTCTGTTGAGGGAATAGTAGTAGACCTAGGGGCTGGTAGAGTTAGATTTGCTAAGTCTCTCCTAGAAAACCCTAGAGTAAGGGAAGTAGTAGCTGTAGAAATAGACTTCAGTAAGCTATGTGAAGCTAAAAAACAGTATAGTGAGCAAAGACTACACCTAGTGTGTGGGTCTATTGCGTGCCTACCTTTGAGAGAATCTTCTATAGACACCGCTATATCAATACTAGTGCTACATGAGTTAGCCGGGGGAAGAGAAGAGGTAGAAAATACAGTAAAAGAAGCGAAGAGAATACTAAGAGCTGGAGGAAAGCTTATCATAGTAGACAAGTATCTATATAAGCCGGAAGACCCTGCTGAAGCTCTTTCACTAATGATAGAAGACCTCTACCACGAGGCTTTAAGAGAAGCTAAAGGAGTAAAACTATGGGGTCTACATAAGCCAGAAGACTACTTAGATATAGTGAAGAAGTATTTCAGCAAAGCTACATGGAGTAAAGTAAAGAGAGAAAGAAAGATACCTGGAGAAGTATTTGTTAAAGAGTGGGGCAAAGAGACGAAGTTTCTTGTAAAGACAATAAAGGACGAGAACACCAGAAGGAGACTAGAGAATAAAATAAGAGAAGTAGAAAAGACAGCACTAGAACACGGCTACAAGAGTAGTGAAGTCTTAGTAATAATTGCAGAGAACTAGAGATCTCTTCGAGAACATTCTGTTACGAAACAGAGCAAGTATTCAAGAGAACTAAGATTACCGGCATTTTACTCAGCTTCTACCTTTCTTTAAAGCATGTTTCATAACAGTACTTTTACCTACGTTCTTGTTTCTCTCATGTATGGTGATATATGCTATTTCATTGACTTATTGTAAGTCTAGTTTTGAATCATTTATAGTAAAGTCAAGAGTACTTATGTAGAAACTCTCTTCTATATGAGGAAGGTTTTCTCTTTGATTTCTCTAAGTAATAATGATTTAACCAGTCTAGAATCAATTGATTAAATTGATCGAAAGATTTATATAATCAATTGATTATATATTAATCGATGACTGCTGAAAGTCCTATAAAAGAGTACTTAGATCTGAGTAGAAGAGTCGAAGAACTTGAAAAAGAAGTTATGAGAGAAATAGTTACTTATCTTTTAGTAAATAGTCTTAGACCTGATAAGCGGACTTTAAGAGCCATGGAGAGAGAGCTTGGCATACCTTATTCTAAACTAAGGAGGCTAGTCGGGAAGCTCATCGAAGAAGGAATAGTTGTTGAAGGCTCTGTTGGGACAGCAAAACCTTTAGCTGTTTTAGACATAGATCTAGCTTTAAGAAAGGGCTACTTAAAAATAGAACTAGAGTTAAAGGATATTCTTCGCTTACATCATTTAGCTCTTCCCTCTTCTGTTGCTATATTAGGGGAAATTAAGGGAGATGAGTCATATAGAACGCTACCCAAACTACCGCTGAGAGTGAAAGAAAAATCTAGAGTGAATGCATTGCTAGAGTATATGCGATGCTTACCACATGCACCTGAAGAAGAAGAGTTATTAGAGGAGGTTAAGGGGAAGTGGCCTGAAAAGGAGGTAGAGCATAGAAGAAAAGTTCTTGAAAAAATAAAAGCAGAGATAACTGAAGAAGAGTGGAGGAAGCTAGTCGAACTTAATAAAGAGTTGAAAAAATGGGGAATATTTTTACCAACAACTGGAGGACTACCTGAGCTCTACATACCGTTCATGAGAAGTAATGTCTTTGAAATACCTCGCGAAGAGTCAGATCACGTAATCGCGGAATATATGAGACATACAAAACTGCCTAGAGAAGCTATTAAGTTATTACGCTATTGTCCTCATTTAGACCCCTGGGCTCTATACTACAGAGACGTCGTTATAGAACTAGAATTTAGAGATCTAAGTGAAGTCAGTGATAAGGAGCTGAAAGAAGCTATAAAGAGAGTAGCCGAAAAGAATCTAAAGTTTCTCCTATATCTTATTCAACCCTTAATTGAAGACATTAAAAGGAGAGGAGTTAAAGGAGTACTAGAGAAATGGAATAAGGAATTACCAGTGGGCTTAAAGTATACTAAGCATTATATTTTATCAGAAGCGATTCCTTTAGGCTATGCTTCACTTCTAGTTCGCAAGCTCGGTAACAAAGAACTAGCAGAAAAGGCTTTACAATATGTCAAAATGTTAGTCGCTGCCGTTATATATGATTATAAGGGAGAAAAAGAAGAAAAAGAAAATTTAGAAGAGTTAGCAAAAAAGATAAAAATATAGCTTACTAAAACTTACAGCTAAATAATTAAATCTTTTAATACTTTTTTAATTAAAAAAGTAATTGAAATTTAACTCTATTTGTTGAATTTTACCAGATGAGTGGTGTTAAAGCATAATATTGAAAACTTATGTAATTGCACTCAATATATCCCTCCTCACTATTCTAGCACTAATGCTTCAGGATTCCTTATATAGAATTTGAGTATCAGTCTGGCGCTAACATTATACATTACTTCAGTAGTTAATTAATTATAGTTCTTAGGGACTGATATACACTGATAGTGCTGTCTTATATAGTGCTGAAGGGTGTAGACTATGAAAAATATAAATAGCTTCCATTTCCGTGTGGAGAAGAGTAATGTTTTAATATTTATAGCCTCTTTAATTCTTTATTTGTTACTAAGTGGAGCTTCGTATTATCTAATAAGTCTTAAACTCTATTTTTTAAGGGCAACTAGTAGCTACATATTAGTTAATTACTTTATAGCCGCTATATATTTACTTTTAGTAATAATAATAGTGTTTATGTTTTATTTAATTGGTAGGAAAATTGATTTGAAGAGAAAACTACTTTCTTCAACTCTTTCATTAATCTTAGGATCTTACACTGGGAGTTTAATTGAGATATTAATAACTTATAGAAGTATCTTAGAATATAGATTAGCCATAGATATAATGATAGCTGCATTCTTTAACATTTTTACTCTAAGATACTTTTTCTTTATAGCTTTCACAGGAATAGCTATAGGATACATCAAAGCAAGCTACAGCTAATAGATACTCGAAACCAGCCCTTTTCCAGGTATTTTGTTAGCTATTTTAATTAAAGCAGCTATTTATCCCTCAAGTCCTCTTGTTCTAATTGTTAGCCTGTAAACAGGTTCAATAATTTTCTTTACTCTATATCTGGGTAAAGTAGGTAGCGTAGTTACTGCCACACAAATATAATGTGGTGAAAATAGATGAATCTTTATGGCTAACTATAGATTTTTCGCCTATACTTAAAATACATAAGGCATATATTAAATAGGTTCTTCTTTTCCATGTGCGGTATATATCAAGGAAAATATTACTAGTTTTAATAATTGCTGGCCTTGTAGTATTCAGTCTGAGCTTAGTTATCTTTAAGAAGAAAAACTCCGCAGTTTTAACTAAGCCTGTCAAGAGCTACGTAAAGAAAACTAATGGTAATGCTAAGTTATTTGTAGACAATAAGCCAGTAGATCTCCTAGGATTCTATGCTACTACTGAGATTAAAGAATATATTGATAAAGCTGCTGAGTACAAGGTTTTGTTCTGTCGCATTAAAGTAGGCTGGCTTATGTTGGATAAAGTAACGCAGAAGTTTATTGAAGAAAACCCTAAGTTAGTTGAGAGAATTAAGCAATTGAATTCAGAAGGAAGACTAAGGGAGGCGATAGAGCTTTTACCAGACTTCAGTCTGCCTGAAAATGCTGCTGACTTAATAGACTTCAAGCGCATAGATGACATACTCGACTACGCTGCTAAGAAAGGAGTATATGTTGTCTTAGGCTTTTACTACCTCAAGCCACCGTTTTGGTGGATAAAGAATTTTCCAGACCATCTTCAGAGAAACGACACTGGCGGACTATGCTACATGGCCACATTTAATTCACCTGCGCTGTTAAAGTACGCTGACCAAGTAATAGAAGCAATAGTTAAGCGGTATAGAAATCACCCAGCACTACTCGGCTGGGATCTCTGCTTCGGGTGGACTAGTGAAAATAACTATCCGGGTGCAGGATACTATTCATCTTGGGGTATTTACGACTACTCGCCTATTGCTATTAAAAGGTTTAGAGAGTGGCTTAAGAAAACTTACAATAATGATATAGAGGCCTTGAGAAAAGCATGGGGTAATGAATCTGTGACATTTGATAATGCTTTGCCTCCTCAACCTTTACTTTCTCCTAAATCTTACAGAGAGCTCGTAGAGTTTATTAATGGGCCGGGTGATACTCGGAAGCAGTGGCTTGACTGGATGCTTTTCCGCTTAGAAGAAAAGATTACATGTATGCTTCACTTCGCTAAATTATATAAGAGACTAGATCCTAATCACGTCCTTTTCCAGACACCTGCGACTCCCCTGTACTCGTCACTGAAATACGTGGCTTTCCTAAGCATAGATTATTATAGCTACGCTAAGTCTCCTATAGATGTAGTCCACGTACACCCGGGTCTCAGCGAGAAAAGTGTGAAGAAAATAATTGAGTACAGGTGTTACCCGCCTTTCCTTAAGTACTTCGAACACCATGGTAAAGCAGCTTTAATAAAGTGGGAGGGAAGACCAGGTGTAGACTACGATAAGCACTCAGAATACATTAAAGCTGTCGCTGAAATGGCTAGAAAAACAGGCACAGGTTTAGCGATATGGGGAGGACACGTACCGATGCCTGGCTCAGGCTTAGAGCAACCCGAGTTTACTGACGAACAAATAAAGCTTTTCATAGAGACTTTCAAGTCTACGCCTGAAGGAGAATTAAAGAAAACTAAAATACTTATACTTGACGAGCCTAGGCTTTCTTTCTTTACTTACTACTCTAAACAACCATACAAGCTTTCAGAAATCTCAGCACTATGGATACTGCTACATGCGGCGGGAATAGACTGTGATGTTCTTCCAGTAGACGAAGTAAAAGATAATCCTGGTCTACTCAGTGAATATAAGTTAGTAATACTTGACAACATGTTCCGAATAGACAACAGTACTGTAGATATTCTCGTAGACTATGTTAAGGGAGGAGGATGGTTATTCATAGTAGGCAGAACAGGTGCATACGACTGGTACGGCGGTAGGAAATTCGAGCAACTGAAAAAGCTACTAAACATAAGTTCGGTAGTAGCTGAAGTCAAGGTAACTAAGTATTCTTGGAAATTTACTCATGAAGACGACCCGTTACTCGAAGGAATTAAAGGTAAGCGAGGCGACGTAAAAAGCCCGTATAACATACTCTATATACCTGTATTCGACTACAAAGCTGAAGGCTACAAGGTACTCGGAGTACTTGAACAGAACTCGACTGTAGCAACTGTGGGCTATAAAGGAAGAATAGTATTCTGGTTCCCTAGACTAGGACTACAGATAGCAGACAGGAATTTAGATGAAATTCAGCCAGTAATACAGTTTATAAAAAATTTAATTAAACTAGCTAACGCTGAAACATGAGTTACTTTGATTCTATGATTGCTTTAACGAAGTCAACCCATTTTCCTTCTCCTTTAATGCAGTTTGCTAAATAGGGTCTAGTACCTATGTAAATCGTCTTTCCGCCGCCAATTTTCTTTGAGATTACTGCTGGCTCTCTACTAGACCATACTCCAAGTACATCGACGAGACCGCTTGCCTCGAGTATAGCGCGGCGCTCCCAGAATCCCTTAAGCTCGACGTCTCTCAGCTTAGGAACTTTACCTGTTACTTTAACGGAGTCTTCTTTCCAGAAAACTTTTTCTCGAGCAACTCCGAAGAGTTTTTTCTTCCACTCACTTAAATCTCCTAACTTTTCATCAAATCGTAGGTCGCTGCAGCAGGCTACGAGCAAGCCTCCTTTCTCAACGTATTTTTCGAAAATAGGTAGCAGTGATTTTCTTAAAACGGGTGTATAGCCTAAGAAAATACAGCGGTATTTTTCTAGTACATTGGAGTTTTTCTCAACATGTTTTTCTGTAATAAAGTCTACTTCAATACCAGCATTTTTGTATAAAGTAATGAAAGCATATATTAGTGGACGGTAGCCGTGCGTGAGAATTGAGTCATAGGAAGCGAAAATAGCTACTTCTGCTTTACTAGTCTTTTTCTCTAATTCAGTTATTTTCTTCGATACTTCGAGCATTTTCTTCCATCTCTCGGGGCACCCGTATCTAGTGTACTCTGCTTTAATTGGAACAGCTACACTCATTAAGTAGTCGTGTTCAGCTGCATACCATCCCACGTAATCGGAGCCACATTCAACAGCGTCTAGAGCCCATTTTTCTATCTGCTCTAGTGTAGGAGCATATCCTAACATGATTCTGTGCCCCTGTAGGATAGTCCATAGAGGCTTGTCTGTCAGGCATCTGAGGAACTTTGTTTGAAAAGCAACCATATTTTCGAGTGAGCTACAGTAGTAGTAATGCCATCCCGGATATATGTCGTGTGAAATTAAGTCTACTGTTTCAATTATACCGTAGACGTCTACAGGAGCATCTACTGAAGGGAGAATACTGGGTAAATAGAAGTTTATAAGAGACTTTATGCGAGAGCATATTTTCTTGTATGCTGTTATCAGCGCCCTCAAGTACTCGACATATTTTCTGCCAACCCATTTGCAGAAAGCTAAAGCTGTCTCATAGTCCCACCGTCCTTTAACTCTTCCTTCATCGGGTAGCCTATATCCTGTTTCTTTTTCAAATAAGTCGTTAAACTCGTCTCTAACACGCTCTACTGAGAACTCCCAGGTGAGATAGGGTTCATCATCTAAGTAGATTGCATAAAATCCTTCAAGTTCTTTAAGCTTTTCTACTGCACCAGCTATTGCCTCAGATTGCTCTCTAACGAATTCTCGGTCAATGAAGAGTCTGCGCTTCTTTCCTCTTCCCAATGGAACAATACTTCTAATGCCATATTTCTTGTAAGCTAGCTCTATGAACTCTCTAGCTTCATCAGCTACTTTATCGTCGCTGTAGACTCCAAGTAAGCTAAATCCCCTTGAAACAAAAACATAGCGAATATTATGATCCTGGAGCTCCTTTAAAGCATCTTCACGTCTACTGGGATCCCAGTCTCTATAGAATACGAATGACTCTATTTTCACGATAAACTGTCTGTGTAAACATATATTTGAATACCGTTAAGTAATTTCACCTTAAAGAGAAAACTATATAAACATTTCTGAAATATCAATAAATTAATGAAATAATGCTTCCCTAATTAGATATATTCTTAAGACATTAAAGATAAGTTTACTGAGCTTATGTAGATTAATCTCTGAGATCCTTTAATATACTCTCAACTTGTTGTTTAAGTACTGGTAGGTCATTTTTAATAGTTTCCCATACAATAGATAGGCTGACACCAAAGTACGCGTGAATGAGTTTATCTCGCATTCCACTTAATGCTCTCCAGGGAATTTTAGGATATCTTTCCTTAATATTACTAGGCAAATTTTTAGCAGCTTCACCTATTATTTCTAAGTTTCAAATAACTGCATCTTGAGTTTTTCTATCGCGAAGAAAGTCTTCGTAACTCATATTCTTTGTGTAATTCTCGATTCTTTCAATAGCTTCTAAAATATCATATAAGAATAGTTTAAAATCTCTTTTAGACATAAATAACTTCCTTTAGAATTTTTGCTTTTATTAGCGGTTTCAAAGCATCTGGAGTAACTAGATCCACTTTTATTCTAAGTCTTTTACTAAGATACTCTTCAAGTTCAATAAATTTGAAAAATCCTATAGGTCTATTAAACTCTACTAAAATATCAATATCACTTTGCTTCTTTTGCTCATTTCTCGCATAGGACCCAAAAACGCCAATAGCCTTCACACCATACTTTCTCCTTAAATATGGAAGCTCTTTTCTAAGAATCTCTAGTATTTCCTCTCTGCTTCTCATTCTCGTAGATAATATACTTACACAAATGTATAAATCTATCCTTTTAATAACATTATAAAAATTATCAGCGGAAGTTAATGACTATTGCCCTAATAGTCTTTGTGGGGGTAGTGGTTAAAGTAAATCTACTCCACATCTTAGTTGTTTTAGCCACTGAAGAAACTTTTCTACGTTCTGTTTTCCTCTTATTATTGCTCCGTGCTGAGGTGCTATATACTCTATTTCAAGGTTCTCTACTAATGATACCCATTTCTGGCAGGCTTTGTTTGAAACCATGTATGTTTGGTGGAAATATTTCATGTAGTCTAGGTAGTCTTCTATATTGTCTATGAAGTCTGCGTCTTTTTCGGGGGGCAGCAGTGCCGAGCCTATGTCTCCACTAAATAGTATCTTAGATGCCGGGTCGTAGAGAGTGAAGTTTCTTGCTGAATGCAGATAGTGTGCTGGAATTACTTTAAGTACTGTGCGCCCAAGCCTTATTTCCGTTCCCTCGTCAGGTACCTCGACTATAAAGTCCCAGCTTCTTTCCTTAGAGAAGATGTGTGGGAGGAATCTTGACCATAGTTTAGGTAAGTAGACTTTAGCTTTTGGGCAGACTACTGTCCATGAAGTCAGCGCTGAAACTATGTCTGGATCATGGTGTGTAGCAAAATGACTTTAATACTGTTAATCGGCACGACTCTACCTACTTCACTCAATAAGTTATTGAATACTATTTTTCCGCCCAGGTCAAGTAGTAGAGCTTCACTTGAATCTACTATAAGGTATTGGTTAGCTTGAACAGCTCCCTTGGGAGAAAGGTCTCGAAAATAGTATACTGCGTGAGAATCGGACTTAAGTAGTAGAGGCATAGGCTAGCGAGCACTCAGAATTATTTAAGATTAAGGTTATTTTCGGAACGAGTGTCAGCATAGTATTTTATCCTTGGCTAGAGAGACTAGTTTGTGAGAAAGCCTCTTGTGATAGGGCATAGAGGTTCTCCTCTGCGGGCACCAGAGAACACTGTTCCATCCTACTTAAAGGCTATTGAGGAAGGTGCTGACTTTATTGAAGTAGATGTGAGGACTACGCGTGATGGAGAACTAGTAATAATGCATGATTCTACTGTAGATAGGACAACCAATGGCAGAGGTAGAGTAGCTGACATGTCTTTAAGTGAAGTTAAAAGCCTAGACGCGGGGTCATGGTTTTCAGAAGAATACTCTGGTACTAGAGTACCTACTTTAAGTGAGGTACTAGAGCTAGCTAGAGGTAAAGTAGGAGTAGTAATTGAGCTAAAAGTGCCTGGAATAGAGACTAAAGTACTAGAGGCGGTGAAAAGAGCAGGGATGATAGACGACGTTATAGTGCTTTCCTCACACTGGTACAGTATAAAGCTCTTCAGACAGCTAGAGCCGAGAATACCTGGACTAGCAGACATGCCCCAGCCTACTATCGATAAAATAAGAGAAGTCTTAAATTACTCAGCAAACATAATCTCATTCCATAAAAAAGACCTCTCAAGCGAACTAGTAAAATATGCTCATAGGAAAGGACTCCTAGTAAACTCCTGGCCAATAAACACTAGAGAAGAGCTAGAGAAGTGTCTCAAAACAGACATAGACTTCATAACAACAGACAACCCCCTCTTAATCAGAAAGATCCTTAAAGAACTCTAAGAACCTTAAATACACATCTCTCTAAACCTCAGGCCGAATTCCATATAAGGTCTGTTTTCTTAATTTCCATTCAGTTTAATAAAGCCCTAAACACAATAACTTCATCTACAAAAGACATTCTCGATACAAATTACATATTATAGTACTGAAAACCGGTCAGCAGATTCTCTTCTTTAATAAACATTATTATACTGGAACAAATATAGTGAAGTGAGTTCCATAACACTGAGGTGGAGGTAATTGACTAAGAAAATTGAATCAATTACTATTGAAGGATTTAGAGGTATTTGTAGGGCATGTATAGAAGATTTGACTTACTTAAATATTTTTGTAGGAAAAAACAATACTGGAAAATCTTCACTACTCGAAGCCATCTATTTAATTTCATGTAGAGATAAACACGATGTTCTTGGAAGAATACCTTTAGAGTACGTAGTTAAAAGACAAGAATAGTATAGAGTAGACTCACTGCGAGGACTTGTATACAGGGAAGCTAGTGAAGCAGTAATTAAGTCAATTAACGCGAACAGAGAAAAATCATTAATTAAAATTTCTCTCTATTCTCGAGATACATTGTTATCTGAAGTAGTGTATGGTGCTTTAAGCAAACAAGTATACTTGGGAATTAATAATGAAGGTGCACTTAAACGTATATCTGGAGTTGAAGGAACTAGAGTTAATGTAGTATTAATTGACTGGAACCTTGTAGATACCTATAGCAGACCTGAAGACGCTTATTCTTATTCACTCGAAGCTGGAGGTTATAGTTCAGAGAAATTTACAGTAGAGTCTTTAAAAACAGTTTACAGTGGTTTAGAAGGATTTAAGATACTGAAGCGCGATAATAGATGGGTTCTCTACGCTGTTTTCTCTGATTACTCTATACCATTTTATTTACTTGGTGATGGCTTTAAATCAGCTTTCATCTACGTATCATTGCTAAGTAGCATTAAAGATGGAATAGTTTTAGCAGAGGAGCCTGAAATTCATCAATATCCTTCAAGTCTCGAAGCAGTAGCTGAAGCTATTGTAATGAGTTGCCAAAAACATGAAAACCAAGTATTTGTCACAACTCATAGTCTAGAGTTCATAGATATAGTTTTCAGTAAAGCTCAAAAATATAGTATGAATAATAGGTTAGCAGTCTACAGGCTTTACTTCGAAGAAAATGAACTAAAATATCGGAGATACTCTCTAGAAGATTCCTTAAGGCTTAGAGAAGACCTAGAATATGATCTAGGGGGATAGCCTTGAAAGCAGCGATAATACTCACTGAAGGCGAGGCTAATGCAACACTATACATAGAATTATGTAAAAAGATATCTAATGCTAAAGTCATAGATAGACTCGAATATTTCCTCGAGCAATTAAAAACATAATAAGACCTATTAGTAGAAAAAATATTAAAATATTGCAATTACCGAGAGAACTATATTTCATAATAATTAACTGTAGAGGATATGAGAACTTAAAGAGATATATTAGAGAAATATTATGTCATGAAGATATAGTTAATGCAGTAAAAGAGGGATTGAATATTCTAATAGTCTCTGCTGACAGAGACAAGAATCCGTCATTAAGTATAAGAGGATTATTAAGTTCAATTCAATTAAATGTAATAGAAAAAGATTATCAAGAACTATTAGTAAACATCAATAATGAAGAGATTTTAGTTAAAATAGTCGAACAAGGACTATCTGAAGGGACTATGGAACTCGAAGATGATATTGAGAAACTAGCTGTTCAGCAGCAACCTAAAATTTCAGAAGCAATAGAGATCTTAGAGAAAATACCAAAAAAGAGGTTCAATTCAAAACAAAAAGTGGGAATCTTTGAGGCTATTATGGTTAACAATGACGGTTTACCTAAGTTAATATCAGGGTTACTAAAAGAAGCTAGTCATCAAGAACTTTTAGACAAGTTTTCAAAATATATCGAAATATTATTTAAACTTAATTAGTAATCTACTTAAGCTCAACCTAACTATTTTCGCTTAGAAATTTAATGTTTATTTAATGTTATTAAAAAGGCCACTATTATGAAGAATACTATTACTACTATGAAGCTACTTTAAGTAAACTAAGTGAAGTGAAATTGAGATTAAAGAAGTATTATTCACAGCCCGATGAAAAAGCGTATTCTTTAGGTTTTTCCTTAAGAGTAAACGGTGATATTAGGCTCTAGTTTAGCTGAGGACTATTGAGAAAGTAAAGCCTATTATGTCTGTGATCACGTGTGCTGTTGAAATTACTAAGAGTTTTCTTCTCTTGAGGTAGGTGTAGCCGTAGATTAAGCCTATTATAAAAGTCGCTATTGTGTGTAGAGAGAAGCCGTGCCATATAGCGAATGCCAGCGCCTGTACTATTAGAGCTTTATTTGAGCCGAAGTATTTTTCAAGTACTTCTATTCCAAAGAGCCTCCATATAATTTCCTCAAATATTCCCGCTGTAAACGGAGCTATTGCGATAAAGTATATTTTAGAGAATAGCGGTAGATCTGAAGTGATTTCATGCCAGTACTCAAGGTATTTTTCCCAGGATCCCTGATAGTAGATAAGACAATTGACGTACTGCATCGACATGATGATTCCTTGAGAAAGCAGAATTAGTGCAATGATTAAAGCAATACTTACACTAGGTTTTTCTGAAATATCGCTTATGGAATACTTTTCTTTAACTATGTCCCAGCCTCCAAGAAGTTTAACGACATAAAGGCCCCAGCCTACCTGTATAACTGACCAGTAGAAATTGTATGTGAAAATTGCTTTAGCTACAAGAATCCCTATTTTCTCTGGAGGCACTCCTCTAGCCATAGCTCCTGCTACGTAGCTCATAGCAATTATATCAGAACATATCATGTTAAGTATAAACGGTGTAAAGATCACTAGAAGAGCTTTACCCTTTCCCACATTTGCCTTAATCATCAAATATACTCTAAAACAGCTTTATTTAAGCATTCATAAAACTTTGAGAGACAAAGCGTCCCCGTAAGCGAAACGTTTATATTCTAATAAGCTGAATAGCTAATCAGTTATGGATAGTATTAAGAAATATGCTAAAAAGTTCAAGGGGATCTGGGGTAGTGGACGTGATGTACCTTTTACAGCTTTCACAGCAGATAGCAGAAAAGCTATAGCCACTTTATTAGCGTTAGAAGGACCTCTTACAGCTAAACAAATTTCAGAGAAACTAGGCCTTTCAGCAACGACAGTGCTTGATCACATAAAGAAGCTAGTCGAACATGGTATAGTTAAGGAGGTAGAGTATCCTTATAAAAAGTATAAGCAGGAGCGCTACTATGCCCTAGCAATTCCCGTATTTACTGTTAAAGAGCTAGAGTCACTGAAAGAATTATTAAAAGATTTTAGTGATATTGCAGCTGAAGCAGTTAAAAAGGTTTACGAGAAATCGCTAATGAAAGCTGAAGAATGGTTTAAAGATACTCTAATGGCTAAACAGGGCTACAAGTTGACAGACAATGAAATACGATGGCTTTTATGGATGTTCGTGATAATGAGCATCATTGAAGAAAAACTAAGAGAATATGGATTAATAAAATCTCCTTTTGAGACTGAAAAAGGGTGTTTCGTATACTTAGTAATAGATAAAGGTAGTTGAGAGTAGCCATGAAATACATGATTGTTGCCAATAACTTAGTGAAGAGGTTTAAGAAAGAAAAAGGTAAGGGAGTTGTAGAAGCATTAAAGGGGGTTTCACTTAATGTAAAAAAAGGAGAGATTTTCGCAGTTATGGGACCTAATGGTGCGGGAAAAACTACTCTACTTAAAATCTTGTCATGTGTCATTAGACCTCTTTCTTATATTCTGCCGCATACTTACTTTTATGAAACACTGAGATTAGCGGTATCTAAGGGTGTTTGGCTGCACAACTGCTACTATTTGTTGTATCCATTAATAATTCAAATAGCTATTCTGCTTCCGCTAGGTGTCGTTTTATTTAAGTACTCGCTCATAAAGGCGGAGAAAACAGGCGACTTAAGTAGATGGACTTAAATTATTTAAATACTTTAATTAAATAGGATTTATCTTAATTGTGATGAATCTTTAATCTAAGTGTATTAGTTATGCCGGTGAAATAATTGAATGAATTAAGGGAGCTATTTCTAAGGAAGAGAGCTGAGTTTTAAAGAAAGTAAGAAATAGATAATTAATTATTCTATTCTTATTTGATATTTTAGTTGATTGAGGAAGTCGTTGAGCTGCTGGAGGACTATATTTACTTGCTTTAAGGGGTATTTTAGTCCTTTTCTTGGGAAGTAGAGTAACTTGTTTTTATATGAGACTACTATATTGTTTTTTGAGACTAGTATGTTTTTATCTGGAGGAGCTGTTATGTAGACTATGTTCTTGGAGACATATACTAGCTTGTTTTCTTTAGCTACTATTATCTCATAGTAGTTTTCTCTAGGGAATACTGCTGTAAAGTATTTTGATTCGCTACGCAGAGCTTTAAGATTTATTTTCCTTTCTTCAGCTAGTTCTTCGCATATATCGAGTACTTCCTCAATAAAGTCTACGTCTGCTTCTGCTTCGCTTAGCTTTAGCTCAGGGAGAGGATTCATGAAGACTAAGACTACGTCTTCTCTACTTACTTTAACTGACTTTCCTAGAGCGCCTTGAGACGTTTCAATTACAGTGTCTACTGCGTACTCTAATGGTCCCTTAAACGCGTAGCCTACGTGTCTATCTCTATAAGAGATTTTGAGTACTTTTGCTCCCTGCTTTACCTTGAGATAGCACTTACTGTTTCTAAACAGCTCTGTCTCTTCTTTTAGCTCAAAGGTTTTAGGCTCAATCTTCCACATCGAACTCACCTAGGTATCTCACTAGACTTGAAACCATTTTTAGTGCGAAGCGTCCGGGTAGTGTAATTAAGTATCTTCCTCTAACAGCCTCCTGAACTACTAGTCCTGCTTCCTCCAATATATTTAAGTGACTTGAAAGTGTTCCTGCAGAAATGTTAGATAGTTCCACTTGTAGTTCTTTAAGATACTTGCCTCCACGGGAAAGAGACTTAAGTATCTTGAGTCTATTTTCGTTAGCTAGAGCTTCTAGGAGCTTGGCTGCCTGCTTCTCATTAAAGTCTACCGACTCTCTTACTCTTCTCCGCTTCCCTCTAGCAATTACTACTCCTCTAGGACCTATGAAAACAGCTCTCTCAATTTCTTCTCTGATACCTTCCATGATATCTTCAATTACATCTCCTATAAACCTGTCTAACCCTATGATCACTCTCTTCCTGGGATAAGTCATATACTCTTCTTCCTCAGCTTTACTTTCCTTCAGTCTACGAAGCTCCTCTTTAAGTCTCTCTACTTCTCTCTTCAGCTCCTGAAGAGACTCACGGAGTAACTCATCTTTTTCGCTCATACTCTCACCCAATTCTATTCTAACTAAATCTATTTCTACTATAATAGAATTGAATTTGATGTATATAAAGATAGCGGTAGAGAATCGAGAAGTCTCTGTAATTCTATTTGTAATCAAATATCTGAAGATATTTAATTATAAATGAATTTTGTATTATTAATTAAAATAATTATCAAGGAAGTAGTAATCTACTTGTAGCCCTATATTCTCCAGTAAATCTTCTTAGAGCCAAAGAGTACTTTTTTACTAGATACGCCACACAGTATAATGAGACTTACTGTAACTAAAAGCTTCCACTAAATGAATTTGAGTTAAGTGAAGAAGAGTGCTTGAGAACTGAAGTTAATTAAATAGCTTCTTTCTAGAGTTAAGTACTATGAAGAGTTTAAGACTGTTAGAAGGCTCCTTGAATTAATAAAGAAGCGTGAAGAAAGACTTGAGTCTAGTGAGAGTATAGAGTAGAGGCGTTATGTTTAGTATGAACTAATGTATGAAAGAGATTATTTGTTACTTTTATTGAAGCCTAGTATTAGTTAGGAGAAAGTTATTGAATTTCTGTATGCTTTACAGGAAGAATAGTATTTTAAAGTTTAGCCATAGTGCTATAGCTGCCATTAATGCTGTTAGCCAGACTATTTTATTCCAGTGGAATATCTTATATCCATCCAGTATTCCTAGTGGTATTAGGTTGAATAATGCGAAGTCTGCGTTTATTATTGCTAGTAGGTAAGTGAATGATGGTAGTATTCTTAAGTGGAGTAGTATTAGGCTTAAAATGCTTAAGACTATGTTGGAGAGAGGCCCTGCTAGTGCTATAGCACCTATTTTTGATCTATCTCCACCAAATACGGCTACGTAGCCGGGGGCTATGATCTTCACTGGAAGGACGGCTGAGAGAGCTGTTAAGAGTAGTCCTTGATAGGATACAGTGAATCTGGCTCTATACCCATAGTTTATAGCGGTATACCTATGAGCTAGCTCGTGTACTAAGAAGGATACTAATATTCCTATTATAATATATATAAATGCTAGTGGGCCCGTGAAGATAAAGAGCGAGGAGTAGGCTAGTGTTATAGCTAGTACTGCTAAGAATATATCTCTTAGTTCTCCTGAGTAGAATAGGGGTGGTCTCTTTCTTATAGGCTTTACTTCTACTTCTTCGGGTCTGAATATTCTATATTCGACTGCATACTTATCTGGTATTTCTACTACTCTCCACTCTCCTCTCTTTAATCCCGGGCAGTCGTGGTTCTCTGGTAAATGGTGTTCTACACAGAATAGCCCTCCACAGTATTTACACTTGAAGGGGAGTCCTTCTATAGTTTTCCCACAGTACTCACATTTTACCGTAGAGATCCCCCTTACTAGTATGTAGTGGGTAGTAATATCTTCTCCGCTCAGATCTATAGTAGAGTACTAGAGTAAGTTAATTATTTTTTCTTTTAGCTCGCTAATTATTTCTATTGTTTTTGAACTGTAGTAATAGCCTTCGCCTTTGAGGTCTACTGCTTTCATGTAGTTACTAAAGAAGGTGAATGTGCTTAAGTCTTTTAGCGACTCTACTAGCTTATTTTTCCCTAAAGTATTCTCTACTTGTAGACTCATATCTACTCCCACCATGTAAATTGAGCCCATGTTTCGGTACAGCTTGTTGAATATTTCTTCAGCTTCTTGAGAAGATCCCTCGTATGCTCTAATTATCCCTTCTTCTACTTTCCTATACTCTTTTTGAATATTTTCTCGTAGTTGAGTGTACTTTCTTAGAGCCGCGTATGGTGAGGCTACAAGTGAGGCTACTCCTTCACCTACTATTTCAGAGACAATACGGTAGACGTTTCTTAGATCTAGTGACCCGCTTCTAGATAGCCTCCAGTATACCTCCCTATAGTACTGGCCTATAGCCTTGTGGTGTAGTTCGTGTCCTAGGATAGCTGAAAGCTGATTAATGTCGTTGAGAAAGCATGCTATATTCATTACGATAGCTGTAGTATCTATTAAGTTGACGCCGTACGCATTTGAGCCACCTAGTACTAGATATGCTTTAGCTACTACTTCAGTTTCCTCTGGGAGATATGTTGTAGCTCTTCTACAGGCTTCACTTAATACCTTATTTTTCTCAAGCTCCACGGTTTCTATAAAATCGTAGTAGGCGTCAATATTGTTTAAGTACTCTGAAAATTCTTCGTAAAGATGCTTTAGTCTTTTCTCAGGTTTCTCGCCTATATATAGTTTTTTTAGTACTTTAATTAGGTCTAATGTAGATAGGTTGTGGGAAAAGAGCATGTAGCGGTATGCTCTAAGCTTTAATACCTTTTCTAGTATTTTGACCCAATCTCCTCCCTTTTTTAATATTTCTAGAACACCGAGCATTTTCTTAGCAGGAGTAGTGTCTAGCGATAGATACCATAGCATACTACTATTAATAGTGGGAACTCGAATATATGTTGTTTATGTCTACTGAATATGAGGCTTTTAGCTTAATTAAGTAAAGTTATTTGAGTTAATGTTTTAAGACTCGAGATGTTAATTTATTGATTGAAGTGTTTTTAGCCCATAGACGTTTATTTAAGAATAGGGGGGCTTTAGAGCTGTCTTCAGCTATTAGTAAGTGTTCTTCAAGAATATCTGGTTTCATTTTTATATCTCAGTTAACTGGATTCGGGTCTCTACTGCCTTTAGTGTCGCTTAGCTCTGTCGTGGGTCCTGTTTACTTCTATGCATCTCTTTTAGTAGTGCTTATCTTAATGACGATATTTACTATATTTTTTAGTTTGAGAGTCTCTATTTTTTATAAGAGAGCTTACTCTACTCTAATTGAGGAGAGGTCTACTAAGAGGTCTCTTAGCGTAGTGAAGGAGACTTATAGTTCTTTGAAGAAAGTCTTCTTGCTAACAGTAGTCACTTTACTTGGAGTAGTGTTTTTACCTATATTAAGCTCAGCTATAGCTATTAGTATGGAGAAGTTTGCAGTGCCATTTCTAGAGTTTACCTTAGTTGGTTTGGTCTTAGGGGGTTTCACAGGGACTATCATGTCTACACTTCCATCAGTAGTAGAGGCTAAAGTGAAGTCTATTGAAAGTCTTGGGGCTAAGGTAGCTTACTCTTACGGCTTTACGAGCAGTAGCTACTTAGGGTACTCTAGTATTTCTTCTGGAATTACTTTGAGTAAAATAGAGGATCCTCTATTGAAGCTAATCAGAGATTTAAGTGAAGTAGGCGAGGTCTCTCTAGTATGTTTAGATGTTTTTACAGGAGACTTAGTTCTAGTATCTAATAAGTGGATTTTTGCTGAGAAAGTTTTAGAGGACTGGTGTATGAAGAATAATGCCTGGGCTTTGGAGAAGAAAATTACTATAGAGGATTTCCTTAAGGGTGTTAGGGAGGAGAGAAAATACTATACTTTAGTTAAGTTGAAGGAGACTGCAAAAAAGCTTTCAGAAAAAGTATTGAGAGGAGAAGTCAGAGTGCGGGTATTTGAATTAGGTTCTCTTTCTTTGAGGAGAGTGAGTATTAGGGATGTTTATGGATATATTCTTAAAGCTTACTCGACTATAATAGTACTACTAGTGATGACTGTAGTAATTTCTATTCTTTCATAAAGCTTACTGTTGAGAATAAAGTTATATCATTGAGTTTCTTCTATACTACTGATGAGCGAAGTACACGATATTATAGTTGTTACTACACCGACAGTTCCTGGCTTTAAAATAAAAGCTATCTTAGGTATTATTTATGGAGAATCATGTAGAACAAGAGGCATGCTTGGACGCTTTATCTCAGGTATAGAAGCTATTACTGGAGGGAGGGGGAGTGCGTACTTAGAGGAGATTAGAAAAGCTAGAGAGGAAGCTATTGAAGATTTAAAGAATAGGGCTAAAGCCATGGGAGCTAATGCTGTTATTGGCGTAGACTTTGAGACAAACGAGATACTTGAAGGCTTCATCGTAGTATCGGCTTACGGCACAGCTGTTATTGTTGAGAAAGAGCCTGAAAGCGATGTCGAAGTAAGGACAGCTCGTACAACACAGACACTGCTCTGCCCTGACTGCGGTAATCCAGCTACATATTACCCTCAGTATGAGAGATGGTACTGTCATCACTGCAGTAAATGGCTTTAAGCTTCCTTAAATTTATTTAAATAAATCGATTTTGGTGCTCTCCACCATTGTTTTATTTTTTCAATATCACTTAGAGTAAACTCGTCTATTTTTCTTTCTACAACTATAGTGTTACTATAGTTGTTTTCGCGAAGTATTTTAAAGAATCTGTTAAAATCTATTATACCTGTGCCTAAGGGTGCGTGCTGATCGTAGCGTCCGTCGTTATCATGAATATGTATGTGAATTACCCTATCTACTAATTCTTCAATATAGTCGGCTGGCTGACAGACAGTATTAGCGTGTCCTGTATCTAAAGTTATTTTGAGGCTCTCGCTGTTTACGACAGAGAGTATTTTAAGGAGTTCTTCACAATCTTTACCGAAATGAGGCGTCTTCAAAACTTTCCCTTTAATACATACTGCCGTAGGCATATTCTCTAAGCCAAGTAATACTCCTTTTCTAGAAGCATAGTTTGCTAAGTACTTCAAGTACTTTATTGAAGTCTCCCAGGCCTCTCTAGGCTCTAAGTACTTATAGTGAACATCAGAGTAAGCATATCCTGGTGCCCGCGGATTATAGGATGCCGGATGAACTGTGACTACGGTGAAGCCTCCAGCCGCAGCATAGTCTACTGTGGCTTTAAGCTTCTCTAATACATGTTTTCTTTCCTCTGAGTCTAGGTAAGAGAGATTGGCTGCACTACATTCTCCTCCTGGCTCATGGAGCAGTAAAGTAATATTACTTACTTCACGTGTAATCTTACATAATTTTTCTAGAGTATCTAGTTTCACAGAAAATTCGGTGCAGTCTAACTTCAGCTCATTAAGTACTTTAAAAGTCTTTTTAATGAAATCTCTCATTAGTGGCCCGGCTTCATCGAGACTTTTGCCGTATATTTTTCTAATGATTTCTGTTGCGAATACTCCTATCTTCACGAAGAAGATAGCTTAAGGCTATATAAAAAACTTTGTAATATCTAAAGACCGACTAATTAAAGTTCTATCGGGTTCACTTTTTGTGACTCATGAGCAAGATGACAATAAGCCATCCAAAGTAAAGTTAAATAGACAGGCGACAAACAAGCCAACAGGCAGTCTCCTATGTGTAAGCTGTTTAAATTAACTTAATGGCTTTAAATGTTTAGTATCTTCTTTAGTAGTTTATATACGTCTATTGCTTTTAGAGTTGTGCCACAGTAGGGGCATTTTACTATATCTCCTTTTTCTGGTAAATCTACTGATCCCCCACATACAGGGCACTTTACGGCTTTAATTACTACTCCTGTCTCCTTTAACTTCTCTACTATTTTAGCGAAATCTATTACGAGTACTTTCTTCGGCTTTAGCTCGTAGACTGTTTTCCTAAGTGACGATTTAAAGCCAACTATTATTTTCTCGTAAGCTGAGGCCGCGTAGTCAGCATACTCTAACGGCACCTCAGCAGAATAGGTTAGATGGACTTCTGTTCTCCCAGACGTCTGCTCGAATACAGCTTTTATAGTTAGTAGCCCTAAGTCTGCTTCTTCTTGAATTTGCCGCGATCCATATCTATCAACTACTGTCTTAATAATAGTTGTTGAAGGAGATACTTTTAGTATGAGAGTGTTGTCTTGAATAGAGTAGTCGCATGCTTCAAGTACTTTTGCCTGAAGTTCAGCTATAGTCTTTTCGATAAACTCTTTAAGATTGCTTATCTCTGCTTCAAGAACCATTTTTTCACTATAACTCCAGCTTACTGTCTTGGCTTTACCGATAATCCCTGTTAAGAGAATAATTATTAGCATAAGAAACCATATGAGAAAAACTAAACCTATATTAAACGTAATAGCAGATAAGCCGAATAACATGAAAAACATTATTAATATGGCATAGGTTATACCCGAGAAACCTCTTTTAATATCCTTTAATTCTTCTAGTGACTCCTGTAGGCTCTTAGGTCTTTCTGCGGGAGGAGACGCCCGGAATTCTTCACCGAAGATCTCCTTATATAGAATTTTTACTGCTTCTTCTCTTGAACACTTCTTTTCAATCATTATTCTTGAAATATCTTTTTTAAGCTTATATTCTCCCATGAGATATGCTGATCTATAGTAATTCAGGAGCTTGCTGTAAGGATCTGTGTTCATCTATTTTATTTAACATTAAGTAAGCTTTATTTTTTGTTGTCTAGAGTTCTTCTGAATATACTTAACTTAAGTGATGTTTACTCTGCTCAGTATACATTCCATTAGTTTTACTGCCTCTTCAGCTATTCTGAGAGCTTCTTCTGCATCATTTTTTGAGTAAAGTTCCCAGGGAGAAATTCCTCTAGCGGGTTCACCGTATACTGTTCTAGCGTGTTCAGGTGCAAGTCTATGAGCTATTGTGGCTAATTGTACTGCATGTGGTCTTACTTCATCTGGTAGAAGAGAGACTACTTGATTTAATTCTTCTGAGGGATCGTGGATCCATGAGGGTACTCTGAAGACTGCTATTACTGCTTTAGCGGCGTTTTCTGCACATAATTGTGCGCAAGCAACAGTGTTTCTCCAATCACCTCTCTTGAAAGCCTGTCTACAGTCATTTAAGTATCCTAGAGCTAGTTTTCTTCTGTAGTTTACTTCATTAAGTGGATCGAATCTCACTTCGAATCACCCAGCCGTAGCTTCTACCTATTTTATAGCGCTTAAGCCGAAGTCTATCTACTAATTTCTTTGTTTCATTAATTAGCTTGCTCAGTAATCCTTCAGGGTCGTAGAGGACTATACAGTCGTAGAGTATGTTTAGCATACTTGATGTGAGCTGTAGTTCTCCTTTAAGTAAGGCTTCAGCATCCTCTAAGTCTATATCTATTAAAGTAATGTCTCTTTTAATGTGTTTGAAGAGAATATCGTATATTTTAAACCTTCTCTTAAGACTCTTTTTCCAGTTTTTTACAATCACAAGTATATCTACGTCACTTCTCTCAGTGAGCTCGCCTCTAGCATAGCTGCCAAAGACACCTACGGCTACTATTTTATCACTATATTTTTCAGTAAGTTCTTTTATGGCTTCAGTGAAATTTTTATTCAAATTCATTTACATTAAATTATAGGTTCAGCAATGTTAAATACTTAGCGAATATCTATGAAGTCTGCAGACGGCATACACTCATTACTGTAAGACGGAAATAGATTTATTGAATATATTTGCCTCACTAGTAACTTATTTGGTGGCGTTGCTGTGGCGAAAATACTTGACTATGAAGTATATTTTGATAAAGTGTATGGTGGGTGGATTGGTAAGTGTATTGGTGGAGCTATTGGTGCTCAAGTAGAGGGGCAGAAAAAGCTCCATGATTTTACTGAAGAAACAGCTTTTCCGGAGAAGTGGCCGCCTAACGATGATCTAGATTTACAGGTTTTGTGGCTCCACGCTTTGAGAAATAGAGGTATTTTCATTACTAGCAGAGACCTGGCAGAGGAGTGGATTGAACACTGTTGGTACGATTTCAATGAGTATGGTAGATTTCTTAAAAATTTCTTGAGAGGAATAGAGCCTCCTGTTTCAGGGTGGTTTGATAACGAGTATTTTAGAGAATCTATGGGAAGTCCCATTAGGTCCGAGATATGGGGATTTATTTGTCCCGGAAACCCTGAGCTAGCTGCGTGGTATGCTCAAAAAGACGCTGTACTCGACCACTGGAAGAACTCAGTGTGGGCCGAACAGTTTTTGTCAGCTATTGAGGCTTCTGTGTTTTTTGAAAAAGATATTGTGCGCTTAATAAACATAGGCTTAGCCTACGTCCCAAAAGACTCTAAGTTCTATAAGCTAATACAACTAGTGTTAGAGAGCAGAGAAAGGGGTTTAGACTGGCTTGAAGCCAGGAATATCGTTTTAAGCAGGTTTGGACACCCGGACTTTACTTCAGTTTACCAGAACCTAGGTTTCACTCTAATAGCTCTTCTTTGGGGTGAATATGACTTCAGTAAAACTATGCTGATAGCCTTGAACAGCGGCTACGATACCGACTGTACATGTGCGACTGCTGGAGCTATACTAGGAGCTATTCTCGGGGAGAAAAGGATTCCTGAGAAGTGGAGGAAGCCTGTAGGCGATGTCTTTGAAATGGGTTTCTCTCTTCCAAGAGAAAGCTTCAAAATATCTGATTTAGCGAGAGAGACATGTGAAGTAGGCATAGCTGTATCTAAAGTACTTAACAAAGAAGTAGAGATAGTAAACGTACCGAAGGAAGTATATGAACGTGCACTTAAAATGCCTTTAGGTAAATCTGCTCCTAGAATAGAATTATTAGTAGACTACTTGGGGCTACCGTCAATCGGGAAGGGAGAAAAGAAAACTATTGAGGTTTCTGTGAGAAACAACAGCGGGGAATATGTTGTCGGCGAGCTAGAAGTATTGGCTCCAGAAAACTGGCTTGTTAGAGAAAAATACTATGTTGCTTTAAGCCCGAAGGAAACTCGATCATATTATTTTACGATCCAGGCTCCAAGCAAAGGAATTCTTTGGGATAAAAATATCCTAAAAATAATATTTAGAGAAGTCGGCGGCAGGGTATGGGAGAAGAGCTTCGGGCTTTGCGGAGCTAAACTATGGAAAGCAGTAGGTCCTTTCTGGGAGGGAATATCTCTTTTCGAAGATAGAGCCGACGTCGATAAAGAGTATATCGATGAATCGCTTATAGCTGAAGGTAAGCTAGATAAAGTCTTCGAGAAAGCAGTTGAAATATATGCTTATGAAAGCATACTACCTCTCGACAAAGTATTTCCTTTAAAGGGAGAATACTGCGTGTACTTGCTTCACCGCTTCTTATGCCCAAGCAGTAGGGAAGTATCTTTAGTAGTAGGCTCCAACGGAGACTTTAAGCTGTGGCTTAATGGAGAACTAGTAGGCGAAGGAAAAGGCAGATACATATGGAATCCCTTTATGTACTGGTTTAAAGTAAATATTAAGAAAGGCAAAAACACTGTAGTTATTAAATATGTTAAGAAAACAGAGAAAGCTAAACTAAGCTTCGATATTTATAAAAGGAGAAAGATACTCAACTACTCTTCGTGGCAAATAGACTTAGCTACTATACTGTAGTAAAATGTACTTAGATTCAGTATACAGTGCTACAGCATACTTTATTTTGCTAACTATATAGTACGCTTACTATGAATTTAGTGTCTTTGGTTACGTAGTATCCTGTTTTAGGGAAAACATATTTCACTTTAAGGCTTATCTTTTTATCGAATACTTCTATTAATCCTTCATCTCCTATATTAATTGTCTCACCTAAATACTTGATTTTTAGTTTAGTTAATAAAGCTTTCAAAGTCTCTTCTTTGTCAATAACATTCGAATACTTTTCTATAATAGATTTAAGTTGATTTAGTACTGCGAGCGACTCTTTATCAGATGGCTCTAAAATAACCCATAGTGCTACAGGATACCTTCTCTCAATGAAAGCCTCCTCTAATATCACTAAGCGGGTATTACTAACTATTTTTACCACTCCTTTAGGTTTAACTGCCAATACTTTAAATGCTATAGGTTGCTTTAACATCGGTACGTAGACTGTTTCTCCTTCAGAAACAGGCTGTCCCATTAGTCTTCTTTTAACAAAGTTAGTAAAGTTTATGTCAACTGTGAGTGGCGCGTCTCGAGGAGCTAATTTAACTAAAGTCGCGGTCTTGACCTCAGGTACTCTAACTGAGACTATATCTCCTATGTTTACGCCAGCATTACTTCTAACTAATTCAGTTAAGCCTATGACTTTCTCTCTTACTTCAGGCTCAGGCTTTATTTTAAGCTCATAAACAACAGCTGACGCAGTTCTCTTCCCCACTATTTCAATAACATCACTTTCACAGACTCCCAGTTTATCCATAACTTCTTCACATAAACAGGCTACTTTTATTTTCGCCTTTTCTTTATGTGCTTCAATAACCCTGAGATAAATTTCTCCCATCATTTATATATTTCTAAAAATTTATAAAAATTTACTCTATTCAGTAAGATTCTCCTGACCCAGCCACAGCATCAGTCCTTACGGCTTGGATAACGAGATACAGCCAGTATACTACTTTACTCAGATCTTCAAAGAAAACTTGTGTCCTATGTACTAGCTCTTCGTAACTCAATTTACCACAATTGAATTTAAGTAATAGTCTCACTAATTCATTAAAATTCAGTTCTCCTTCTACTATACGATACCCACAGATCTCTTCTAGTACTCGCTTAAACTGATTAAGCGGAAATATTTTTCCATAGGCTATATTCTCTAAAACATTTAAGGCCATTTTATTCACATTAATAGTAGCGCCGCGTTCTACGAGATCTTTGAGAAGTTTATGTAGGGGTTCATAGGGTAATGAATAGAGAGACTTTAAGTCCACATAATATAATATCTTAAATCCCTGTTTAGCTAGCTCAGAAATATCGCTAAAAAGCTTTTCAACAGGCTTTCGTGACTTAAGAAATATCTTTCCTTCTTTCAGCTCTACATCGTATTCTATGAAATAGCTTCTGCTCTTCTCTCCATCAAATAACCCTACTACAATAGCTCTTATTCCAAATAATTGTATGACACTGGAACATATAGCTGAGAGTTTGAGGTGTTTAGAAGGACTAGGTACTTTAACTATTTTATCTCTGTATCTAGTGAAAAATTCTAGAAGTCTGAGTGCTTCTATTGTACTTAAAGCATCAGCTATAGAGTTCATTAAGTCTATTATTTCTGGATAAAATTCTCTAAAAGTCCTGTATTTAGCTCTATCATATTTAGATAAGAGATTGAATATTGGTCTTATATAGGCGAAACCCTTTTTCTCTTCATTCCTAAGAGCTTTCTGAATATCTTTAGGACTACGTACTTTGAGTTCTATAGCTCTTATAATATGTTCATTAATCATGGTGGACGGATCTCCATAAGCCATTTTTTCCATGAAGCTTTCAATAGGTCTGTAAAGAGCCCAGAAGTCTCTATATTCGCTAAGAAATTCATCTGTTAGAGGATTTACGAAATTGTGAGCAAATTCGTGAAAGAGAGCTGCTCCAAATTCAGGTATTCCGTTTTTAACTCTAAACGGGCCTAGAAACGCGTAAAGTATTTGCTTGTCATCGACTTTTATAGCGTAGCCGTAGTTTCCATAGAATAAAGGCGCTAAAACAACATGGTAGCCTTTTTGCTCTATACCAAAGAAGTCTTCGAGCATTTTTACGGTTTTCTCCAGCTGAATATTCGCAGAGGCATGTTCTTCAATTAAACGATAGAAATCTAGGTGTCTGCGCCAAAACTCTTCGAAATTCGAATCATGGTAGAAGTCTTTTAGAGCTTTAGCAAATTCTCTTAACAGTGCTTCTCCTCCAGCTCTACTTATATGATATTTTGAGAAAGGTATGACTACTTCGAGTTCCGGAGGCTCTGAAAAATGCATCATAAAGCCTACTGGAGCATCAAATGTAAAGCCCCGCTTAATAAGTTCTTCGCACAGCTTTACCGCCTTATGCTCACTATAGGGATTAAAGAAATCTATCATTGCCTTTTTATACGGATAATCTTCTTTCCATATACCTATATTTCTCCAACTAGTGAAAAGCTGTACTGCAGTCAAAAGCTCTATTCTCTTATCTACTCTTATAGAGCATTTACTCAGAAACATCAGAGATAACGACTATGTTTGAATATATAAGAATTAGTATTGTCTACTTTTTGTCGAATTTCGTAGGATTTTGTAAGGGGCTTTTTAGTGGAATGTGATTCGAAAGTTAAATAGAGGTCTTTACTTTCATATAGGTAGGAGAGAATGAAGTATCTCAGAGTAATCAATATTCTTGTCCTTCTACTAGCTTTAAATTTTATTTTAGTAAAAATAAATGTTGCTACTACATTTGAAAATAATTCATACAGTTTCTACTTCAGGTATATTGTATCAAATACTAGTTTAAGTAATTTGAATAAACATTTATTTCATATTATGTCTGCTGTAGACCGCTATGCTGGATATTCTGGCTGCTATGAGACAGCATCCTATATTTGTAGCTATCTTAAGTCTTTAGGTCTTAAGACATGGATTCAAAACTATACTGCTGTAGTTCCCTATGACAATAATTCTACTTTAGTTGTCGTCGAGCCTCGTAGAGAAATTTTCAGAGTATATGTCTTTGCGCCGAATTTGGTATGTTCTTGTAGAGGGAGGATCCGTGGGGAGCTAATTTACTTGAATAGAAGTTTTCTTGAGGTAGCACGTATAGGTGATATTAAGGGTAAGGTAGTTCTGGTTGATCTCGACTGTGGTTACGACTGGATTTACTTGAAGTTTCTTAGAGTAAAGGCAGTAGTTTTTATTGAAAAGGAAGTAGGTGCTGAAGAATGGTTAAGTAAGGTAGTTTGTGCTCCGCTTAGAGTACCGAGAGTGCTTATTAAGGAAAGTGATGCTGAAAAGCTTCTTAGTTTGCTTAAAGAAGGTAGAGTTACTGTAGAGCTTTTCTTGAATACGGAGTGGAGAGAAGTAGTCTTACAGAATATTTTTGCTCTTATTCCAGGCTCTGTTGACGATAAAAATACTGTAGTTGTTTCAGTACAGTACGATGCCTGCTCAGTTGTACCTTCTATTTCGCCGGGAGCCAGTAGTGCTTTAAGTACTGCAGCTCTCCTTGAGTTTGCACGAATACTTAAGGAAAGTAGACCTGCGAGAACTGTTTTACTGGCTTTCTTCTCGGGCTCTGCTTTAAGTATGCTTGGTGCGCGAACCTGGTTCTATTCGCAAGAGTTTAATGCTCTCCTTGAGGAGGGGTATAGGCCTAGAGTAGCTTTTGCTCTCGACTTATCGGGAGAATCTAGCCAGATACATGTACTTATTCGAGGTCTTCTTTACGGTACATACAATTTACATAGGTCTCCTTTACTTAAAGCCTTTGATAACCTATTAAACTATATAACTACTATAGGAAACTATGACAAGTATACGAAGATATACACAGTGTTCGGTAAAAAGTACTCTGTGGTTATGGCTCCATCATACTACTATGCGAAACAGAAAAACATTGTCTTGAAGTATACTTCTTGCCGCCACTTAGGCGAAGTATTTAATATCGGAGGAATACCTGCTCTGACGTTTTATTCACCTAAAAGTAGCTATGGTACTCCATTAGATGATTTAAGTAGAATTGATTTAACTAAAGTAAAGCCTCAGCTTGAAGTATTATTTTATATAATCTTCTCTCTTGTAAACGATTTAAGTGAAAAAGCTTCGAGAGTATTTAATCATACAGCTTTTTTACGATGGTGTATGTCTACAGTTAAAGGTAAAATTCAGCCTCATATCAATAGCTCATCGACTCTAATCATGGCAACAGATTACTTAAACAACCTTTTTGTATGTAGAGCGAGTAAAGGAGGGTTTTTTGAAATCTATGGCCTGAGATCATCTTCATGGGGTGTAGGTTTTCATGTATACAAACTTTATGCCTTCACTTTAAACTCTAATAAGATAGTCTATGCTTCCAAGGAAATACGAATAAGACTTCCTTTAGAAGTTTATTTAAGGAAAAGAGAAATTATATTAGAGTTAGTGCCCTGTAGCACACTTATAATAGAAAAGCCAGTACTTGATTTCCATACTTTTCGGAATATTCGATTAGGTATAGAGATTTTTGAAAAAAGTAAAAATAGAATGGTAGATGCTTTAGATCTTTTTGAAGTATTTACAGGAAATAAATATACTCAAGTAGCTATTCTAATACTGCCTAGCAATACTTGCTTTGATATAGTGCTCAGAGATAAAGTGACCAAAAAGATTCTCGCTTTAGTTCCTAACATTATTTTGAAGACAGGAGGAGAAAAAAGTATTCCAATATACCGGCTAGCAGAAGAAATTATTAAAGCAGCTGATAGTCTGTTAAAGCCTTTGGCAGAAGATCCTACTCTATCCGGCTCACTGGGCTCCTCGAAAGAGTATTTTGAAAAAGCTTTAAAGGAACATGAAAAATACTCTAAGTATTTAGATGAGAAAACTTATAGTGAATATGTTTTTATAGCTTATCGTTCCCTTTACTATGCTATAAAATCATATTATACTTTGGAAGAAGTATATATGAGTATTAGCAACATGAATATTGTTTTAATATGTGTTTTACTGCCGTTTTCTATAGTAGTATGCGAATTGTTATTTGAAGTACGAGGAACTAGAAAAATACTGTATGTTCTAATTATTTCTGCTTCTACTGCAGCTGCTCTAATAGTACTTCATCCTGGTTTTAGAATACACTCTAATTTAACACTATTATTTGCTTCTTCGCTATCTTTGTTTACTTCAGTTTTATCTCTTTTATACTTAGTTTTCGAGAACTATGGTACTTTAATTAAAATAAGAGAAAAACTTGCTGGTAAGCACTTTATTGAAACAGCCTATAGAGGTATCTTTTTTGCATCATTTAGTCTTAGTGTAAGAAATATGAGGAAGAGGCCTTTGAGAACAGCTCTTACTGCTTTAACAGTAGTTTTGCTGGTATCTTCGATTACATTAATTATTTCGTGGAGATTTCACGATATTGTGGTATTTAAAAAGATTAAAGCACCTTCTCCACTTTACGCGGGCTTTTTGGTGAAAGAGCCTATGATAGATGCCTGTGAAGGTATAAGAGCATATCCTATTCCTTTGCCTTTAGCTGAGTACGTTAAGTGTGTTTTAGGCAATAGAGCTAAAATATATCTTAGAGCTAGAATAGGGGGCTCTGTAGTATTTCTGGCTAAAAGCACGGGTAAAAAGATTAATGTTTTTGGAGGAGTTATAGGGCTTAAAAGCGATGATCCTATCTTACAGAAACTTTTCGTGGGTATGTTTCCTGAAGGATCTCACACGGTATTCATTTCAAAACCTCTTCAGGAAGCACTAGAGGTAAGCATTGGAGATATAGTTACTATTAATGGTGAAGATTTTGTCGTCATAGGGGTTTTCTCTGATGATGCATTTGCCCGACTATTTGATATTGATGGTTACTTACCTACACCAGTTTTCATTACACAGTCGGGTATTATTCAGGAAAAAAGTTTTGTCGCAATAGTACCCTACGATACTTTGTTAAAGCTAGGAGGAGGCATTTCCTCTATTCTTATAATACCAGAGAAAAGCAGAGGAGGGATAATGGAAGATGTAATAGAGATTTCTCAGCAAATAAGTAAACTTTACCATGTTTACTACAGTGACGGCGAAGAGAGCTGGGGGCTAATTCCTATTAAAGGCTATGAGCTCCAAAGACTTGAAAATACTCTAATACCCTTAATACTTACATGCCTAGTTTTATCGAATACTATACTTGGATCAACTTTCGAGAGAAGAAGAGAATACACAATATGTTCTTCCCTGGGGCTTTCACCCAGCGGGGTCTCTTTCATGGCTTTAAGCGAAGGACTAGTATACTCAGTAGTAGGAGTCATGTTAGGCTACATCACAGCAGTATGCGTTAGCCTAGCTGCGAGAATCCTCGGGTACAGTCTTCCATTAGATATTTCTTCACCTTATCTTCCCTTAGCTATAGTTTTCTCTATTGCTACTACACTAGCTTCAAGCGTCTACCCCGCTTTCTCAGTCTTCAAGACTATTACGCCTTCACTTAAAAGAAAATGGGAGATAACAACTAAGCCTCTCGGCAACAAATGGTATATTCCGCTACCTTTCAGAGTAGATGGTATAGAAGAGTGCCTAGGAGTACTTAATTATTTAGCCGAGTACTTCGAAAAAGTATATACGAGAGACTTTATTGTCGTAGAGAAACCAGTACTGAAAGCTAAGGACAATTCACTAGCACTGGTTTTAACTATACGGTTAGCTCCCTATGATGCAGGAATATCGGAGTATATTGAAATAATAGGTAGATGGGAGGAAGATAAGATAGTTTTCGGAGTACTATCCGTACTTAAAACAGGTAAACGCTATATGTGGATAAGCTCTCATAAAAGATTTATAGATCATTTAAGAAAACAGCTATTGCTTTGGCGTACATTAAAGCCTGAAGAGAGATTAAAGTATACTAAATAGTCTTTGAGACAGTGCTTTAGAAATTATTTTAAGCTTCTAGAACATATTTCAAGAAATGTTTTCTGTGCAAGGTATCACATAGCTGTTAGTAGAGTTTACGAGACTGAAGTTAAGGATTTTCACACAAAATATTATCCAGCTAGAGATACTGCTTTTCTCTTCATCAGAGTTAGAGCTAGTATTTGACGGCTAGTGAGAGTATTATTGAAGTTTATGTTGAAGTGAAAAGGCTTAATGCAGGTGCTGTATAATAATGTTAAATATACTGTATGTCTGGTGGCGAGGTTTCTAAGGGTATTGAGTGTTGTGCTGGAGTTAAGTTGGAGTGTGTGGCTATTGGTTTTATGAGGTTTCGTGAACTATATGATGAGAAAGTTGATTTAGCTATAACTGTTGCTACTAGAAATTAGTTAGCTTAAGTAACAGATTATTCCTGTAATAAGGGGCAGTATACTTTTAATCCTAGTGCTTTATTTACTTGTTTCTCTCTATGCGCTATATCTTTATCAAAAGTTGCTATTGTATCTGTATTTAGTAGATATGCTGCTATTGTGTGAAGTAGGTCTAGAGTTTTAAGCTTTAATTTATTTGCATATGATAGTGAATACTCATAGAGTATTTTCCAGTCTACATTTTTGACTAACACAGAGCTCTTCTTAAGAATGTAATTTACTAATGCTTCTAGCTCAATATCTGTTAAATCCATATTTCTCGAATACACTGAAAATAGTTCCAATACTACTATTTGAGAAACTACTTTGCTTATTGTATTTTCAATTATTTCTTTTGCTTTAATATGATTAGGATCTTTAGGGTTAATATATGCTATTAAAACATTGGTATCTATGTAAGTGCTCACTCTCGATCCCTTATAGCGTCAAGTGATGTTGGTAGATCTGTGTAAGGTAAACCTTCTTTCATGAATTTTTCTACTAAATTTAATACTTTTTTCTTTTTCTCTACAAG
>Ga0190367_1000080_pt1 | contig 72158 bp, 79 predicted proteins | sample 4872181011_MG_FD_171838 | JGI IMG/M metagenome (GOLD analysis project Ga0190367, IMG submission 171838) | Hydrothermal vent microbial mat bacterial communities from Southern Trench, Guaymas Basin, Mexico - 4872-18-10-11_MG | ecosystem: Environmental > Aquatic > Marine > Hydrothermal vents >...
GCTTTCATTATCCCGGAGGTTCTTCAACTCATCATCCCGCTCAGGAGCATAGAGGACATAGACTATGCTATAAGCACCTTAGAATACCTAAAGCGGCGTATCCTAGAAGCCCAATAAGCCAAGGAAGCCGAGGTCGCAAAGGAAGGCTAAAGCCTAGGGTAAGGCGTCAGACTCCCGAATCCCTCTTTTTACTACCCCCTATTCAACTAAAGACCAGACGCTCTTCATCACGCTCATCAAGGCACCTCCCCCGTTCAACACCCCACATTCAACACCGCACCACTCAACAGAACCCCACATATATGGAAAAACTTTTATATACCCGCCACGTGTAGCGGATGCGGGAGAACGGCCAGAAATGAGCTGTGGGCCCGGCCCGACCTGTGGATGAGGATAACCGGGGAGGCTCGTGACTCTGGCCGCCCGGGAGGTAGGTAGGTGTTGGCGGCCGCGAGGGCGTACCACCAGGTAGAGGAAAGTCGCTGTCCGTTCTGTGGCGCTAGGGCTAGCCTGACCTATGATTATGAACAGGGCGAGGTGGTCTGCACGGCCTGTGGCGCGGTGGTATCCGAGTACGCAGTGGACAAGGGGCCAGAGCACAGGGCCTTCACGCTAGAGGAGCGGGCTAAGGTGGTGAGGACCGGGCCGCCCATATCGCTAGCCATACCGGATAAGGGCCTGGCCACCAAAATGGATAGGCCGTTAAAGAGCGCCCTCGGGAAGCCGTTAACGCCCGAAGTGGTGCGGGAGCTGGAGCGCCTGAGGCGCTGGGACGAGCGCGTGAAGAGCCAGCCCTCTGAGATAAGGAACCTCGAGCAAGCCCTCACGGTCCTGAAGCGCTTCTGTGAGAAACTCGTCCTGCCAGCTTATGTGCGCGATGAGGCCATAAAGATATACCGCGAGGCCCTCCGCAGGGGCCTTGTGCGCGGCCGCTCCATAGTGTCCATGGTGGCTGCCTCTCTCTACGCGGCCTGCAGGACGTTGGGTGTGCCCGTGAGGCTGAAGAAGATAGCTGAGACCTCCGTGATGGCTTATGACGAGCGTGGCGAGACTAAGGCCCTGGAGAACGCGAAGAAGGAGATATCCCGTTGCTACAGGCTATTGCTCAAGGAGCTGAAGCTACCGGTGAAAATAGCCGATCCGAGCATCTACGTGCACACTATCGTGGAGAAGGCCGGCCTGCCGAGCGAGACAGAGGAGATAGCGCGCGATATCATCAGGAGGGCCAAGAGGGCTAGGATAATCGCCGGCAAGGACCCATTAGGTGTGGCTGCCGCCGCCGTCTACATCGCGTGTGTCATGCTCGACGTGAGGAGGACCCAGAAAGAAATCGCGCGTGCCGCCGGTGTGACCGAGGTCACTATAAGGAACCGCTACAAGGAACTAAGGGAGAAGCTGAGGCTAGAGGTGCCCGAGTAAGCCCGCCTCCCGGCCCTTAAAACGTTAATCTCTTGTACTCGAAGCCCAACTTGGCCAGATAGACCATGGCCGTTGAAGTTATTGCTGGCGCCACCAAGACGCCCCTGACCTTATCTGGCCCATGGAGTTCGGCCATCTGCTCTACGTAGCGCCTCAGCTGACTGACGGCGTCTAAGCCCGCCACGGACCGCTTGAACTCACACACTACTAAGCGCCCTTCCTTATCTCGGGCCAAGAGGTCTATGGTGCCGAGGGGCGTGGGGTGCTCCACGTCCAACACCGTGAGGCCTTCCTCTAACAACTCAGGGCGCTCGAGCACCTTGCTTATGAGGTCCGCCTCCGTCCGCTCGAGCAGTAGTTCCTCGCGGGCTATGTGATTTATAACGAGCAAGGCGAGCACCTTCTCCAACAGCACCCTTATGACCTCCCTGGGCCTCTCTCTGACGCTCAACAGGGTCGGCCACCTCCCTTTCCGCACGTAATAGAGCTTACAGCCAGGGGGCTGCCAGTTCCTCGGCTTATGTTTATCACGCTCGTGGATGAGGAGCGTCCCGTCTGGCTTCGATATTATGATCCTTAGGCCCCAATCGAGCTGGCTCTTAGCACGCCCTTCATATTCGACTTTGCAAAGAGCATATAAGACGAAGAAGCGCCCGAGGGCCTCCGGCAGCTTGTGCTCTGCTTCCTCGCCGGAGTAGAACTCGAACTCGCAAGGAGGGACTGTGGTGCTCATCGCTCTCTCCGGTATGCTAGGACAGCCGGGCTCCCTTTAAATGCTGCAGCATGGGCTAGGCCGGGCTCAGCTCTTCTAAGAACGCCTTGATCCTCCTCACACCTTCAGCCAGCTCCTCTCTGGGCCTGCAGAGGGATATCCTGATGTGGTATTCCCAGCCTGGGCCAAATGCCTCGCCCGGCATGACGGACACGCCCCGCTCGCGCCTTAGCCTGTCCGTGAGGGCGGAAGCCTTGATCCCATAGGCCGAGAGGTCCGGGAAGACGTAGAGGGCTCCCTGGGGGCGCGTTACCTTAACACCGGGTGTGTCGGCTAATAGCTCTAACACCATGTCCCTGCGGGCCTGGAATTCGGCTACCATTTTCTTGACGTGGTCCTGCGGCCCCCTCAGGGCTGCTATGCCAGCTCGCTGCACGAAGGGCGGCACACACATGATCAAGGCCTGTTGGACGTGCTCTATCCTGCCGCACAGCTCTTGGGGCGCTACTAGGTAGCCTAAACGCCATCCCGTCATGGCGTATGCCTTGGAGAAGGCGTCCACCAATATCACGTGATCTCGAGCGTCCTCGAAAGATGCCATGCTGACGTGCCTAAGGCCATCATAGATTATCATCTTATAGACTTCATCTGAGATGATGTAGAGGCCGTAGTCTAGAGCGAGGTCCTTGAGCGCCCTCAACTCATAGGCCGTGTAAACGCGACCCGTGGGGTTATTCGGCGTATTGATGATAAGGACCTTAGTCTTGGGGTTTATGGCTTCTCGGAGGGCATCTACATCGGGCCCGTAATCCGGCTTAGAGCGCACGAAGGAGCACGTGGCCCCGATCGCGTCCACTATATCCGGATAGACGTACCACGTTGGCGTGAGCAAGAGAACTTCATCGCCGGGCTTGAGGATGGCCTTGAGGGCCAAGTAAATAGCGAAGCTAGCCCCGGGGGTCACGATGACCTCATCAAGACTCGCGTCAACGCCAAAAAGGGCAAGGTGTTCACAAATAGCTTCCCTCAGCTCTGGGTAGCCTTTCGTCGGGCCGTAGTGCGTCAGCCCTTCGTCGAGCGCCCTCTTGGCCTCGTCCACCACGTGTTTTGGCGTGAGGAAGTCCGGGTCTCCTAGGTCCAGCCTTATCACGTCGGCCGGCCGTCGGTAGCTCACTCCTTCTTCACCAAGACGATCTCGATGGACGAGACGTACCTCGGCGGGTCGCCGACCTGGTCGGTGCCTATACTTATGTTCTCGACTTCGACGCCGGTGATCATGCGCCTGACGATCTCGGCCACGGTGACGGCCGTGGAGATAGCGCGGCCCCTGGCTTTGAGCGCGACCTTGGGGCTGCCAGCGTTGAACTGCATGGCCACCGCGGCGACGTAGTTCATAGCGGGCTTCCTGCCTATCAAGATAGTCGGCACCTCGGCCGCCATCCTCGCACCACCTACTAGCGGTTCTCGGGGGACGCCTACCTTCTTAATTAAGCTTTTCTTTCCTCGGCGGCAGCAGGGCTTTCAGCGGTATATCCTGATATGTGCCGTCTGGCAGGGTGCGGCGTATGGTTATGGGCAAGACCCCTCTCTCGAGTTCCATCATGGCGATCAAAATAGGATCAGGTGGGGCTTCCTCAGGCGGGATAAGTATGGGAGCCCCCATGGCGATCTGCAGCGTCCTAGTCTCAATTATCCTAGCGTGCTCGTACTTGGTGAGCGTCGGAGGGCCTATACAGACCTCTTTCCCTAGGTCGTCAGTCGAACTCACTAGATGATTCTCCTCCGCCGGTCTCGGTCTCGGTTTCCTCAGTCCCCTTCGGGGGCTTCTTCTCCTTCAGCCTGGAGGCAGCGATCACGTCATCGATCTTCAAGATCATCGTGGCGGCCTCGACGGCGGACTTTATGACCTGCTTCTTCACCAACGCCGGCTCGAAGACCTCTTTATCCCACATGTCGCCGGCCTGGCCGTCCACCACGTCCACGCCAGCCCAGAGTTGGCCCTTCTTGTGCAGGGCGGTGAGCTCCGACATGATGTCTATCGGGTCGAGACCGGCGTTCTCGGCTAACGTCACGGGTATGGTCTCTAGGGCACTGGCGAAGGCTTCAACGGCCTTCTTTTCCTTGCCCGGGAGACCCTCAGCCCAATCGCGCAACCTCATGGCCAGCTCTAGCTCGGGAGCGCCGCCGCCAGCTACTATCTTGGGCTCCTCGAGCACGTCTTTTATCACGCATAGCGCGTCGTGGATGGAGCGCTCGGCCTCATCTACCACGCGCTCGCTACCGCCGCGGATCAGTATAGTAACGCTCTTCGGGTTCTTGCAGCCCTCCACGAACACCATCTTATCCTCGCCTACCTTGCGCTCCTCCACCAGCTCGGCCTCGCCTAAGTCCTCAGGCTTGAGGTCCTCTAAGTTCGTGACTATGCGGGCGCCCGTGGCCTTCGCCAGCTTCTCCATATCGGACTTCTTGATGCGCCTCACGGCTAGAATACCAGCGCGGGCCAGGAAGTGCTGCACCATGTCGTCTATGCCCTTCTGGCAGAGCACCACGTTAGCGCCCGTGGCCTTGATCTTCTCCACCATCTCCCTCATCATACGCTCCTCTTCCTTCATGAAGGCCTCCATCTGCTCCGGTGTTTCTATGTGGATCTTAGCGTCAAACTCCGTCTTCTCCACCTCAAGCGGGCAGTTGAGTAATGCGATCTTCGCGTTCTCTATGCGCTTCGGCATGCCAGGGTGCACGACCTCTTTGTCCAGCACTATGCCCTTCACGAGCCTAGTCTCGGTGAGCGAGCTACCGGGTTTCTTCTCCACTTTCACATCGTCCACGTCTACCTTGAATTTGCCATCAACTTCCTCGGCCACCTGCAGGATGGCCTCAGCCGCCAGCTCAGCTAGGTATTCGCGGTGCTCGGCCACGAGCTTGCTGGCCATAGCCGTCATGGCGATCTTCTTGAGCACCTGCTTGTCCTTCGGGTCAACGGGGACGGCTATCTTATCCAACTCCTCCAGCGCCTTCTGAGCAGCCTTCCTGTAACCATCTATGATGATGACCGGGTGCACGTTCTTATCGAGAAGTTCCTCAGCACGGCCTAATAACTCGCCGGCCACGATGACAGCCGTGGTAGTGCCATCGCCTACCTCGTTGTCCTGGGTCTTGGCGACCTCCACCATCATCTTAGCAGCAGGGTGCTCGATCTCCATCTCGTCTAAGATGGTGCGCCCGTCGCTGGTGATGGTCACGTCGCCGAAGCTGTCCACGAGCATCTTATCCATGCCCCTCGGGCCAAGCGAGGTCTTCACGGCCTCGGCCACGATGCGTGCCGCCATGATGTTGGCATGGATGGCCTCACGGCCTCTCCGGCGCGTCGTGCCCTCCTTCAGTATTAGGACAGGTATTCCCGCTGCCTGAACTGGGGCTGCTACCATCGCCACACCCCCGGACCGTGGCTGAAAGGCTACCTCTATAATATAAGCTTTTTTCGTGGGCTTGCCGGCCCGCTGGAGCAGGCCAGGGGATAGCTAAATATCATCCTCCCGGCTATCGCCCTCAGCTAAACTTATATCCCATGCGGGGCACGTGTGCTCCGGGCTGATGGTGGTGCCCGCCCTAGACCGGCTGCTGGCCTGGCTGTTCGACTTAGGAGAAGGCGGCCTCACGGACCTTCTGGCCTCGGCGATCTTCATATTCACTTCGATGGCCTTCTTCGCCCTTTTCGGCCAGAAGATACAGATATGGCTCACCCTGAGACAGGTGGGCGCCTCGGTGGACAAGCTCAGGCTGATGAGGGATAAGGGCCGCAACCTGGCCTTAGAGGCCCTGAAGACGCTCGGGGGCGTCGAGCACGGCCTAGAGGAGAAAGTAGACCGCTTCCTCGAGCACTTCGCTCTCGAGCCGGAGAGCATGGACCCAGCCGGCGTGGTGTGGAAGCTGGAGCGCATCTTAGACGTGAGGGAGAAGAAATTCTTGGATGAAGTAAGGCGCATGGCCCCGAAGGCGGACGAGGCCACTATCTATAACCTTGAGGGGCTCTTAGAGGCCGCCACGGCCCTGAACGTGCTCTATAAGGTCGTGAGACACTACTACCTGCTCGGGAAGAAGACCTCCAGCTTTTACATCGTGGCCCAGCTCCAGATGCTCATGCCCCTCCTCATGAAGACGGCCCGCGCTTATGCGGATGCCCTCTCGGCTTTCAAGGAAGGGCAGCCCATAGGGGATGGCATAGGCGCCCTCGTGGCCGCTAAACTCATTCACGGCAGGCCTTTTAAGCGCCTGGTGAAAGATACCATAGTAGCTGAGGTGGAGATGGACGGCCGCAGAGCCTACGTGGTGAAGGCCGAGGGGCCGGGGGCCAAAGTCGGGAAGCCGGGCGAGGCCGTGAGGAAGCTGTTGGAGGAGCTGGGCGATGAAGTAAAAGCCGTTATCTTCGTGGACGCCACCGTCAAGCTAGAGGGCGAGGAGACAGGCGAGGTAGTAGATGGCATAGGCGTGGCCATAGGGGGGCCGGGCGTGGAGAAGTTCAAGGTGGAAGAGGTATCGCTAAAGAAAGAGGTGCCCTTCTACTCCATATTGATAAAAGAGGATGTCGAAGAAGCTATCTCGCCCATGAAGAAGGAGCTCGTGCGCTCTGCTGATAAGGCCGTGGAGCACATAAGGTCCCTGTTAGCCGAGGTGACGGAGGAAGGGGATACCGTGATAATAGTCGGTGTCGGCAATACCATGGGAATAGGGCAGTAAGCCCGGGAGGTTTTAGGACCATGCCTGCTCGCACCAGCCTCGCGATCAGCATGACCCTCCTCGTCTTAGCGATCGTGTTCATGATAATGGGCATGAGGTATATGCTCCAGGGGGATGAGGTGGTGAGCACGGCCATGTTGGCGGCGGCTATGGCACTCACCATAGCCTCTTGGCTCACCTCTAGGTCGGTGGCGGCGGCGAGAGAAACGCCGATCATAAGGATGTTCGAGGTCTCCACTGAACTCACCTGCAGCTCCTGTGGCTTTAAGGAGGTGCGGGCCTTCAGGCAGGGGGATTACGTCTTCAAGCCAGCGGGCGCCTGCCCGCGCTGTGGGGGCGAGCGTTTTATAACCGCTATCTTCAGGGAAGAGGGATCTACCCCTACGTGAGGAGCGTCGTGATCACGCATTTATCGTTTAAGACTAATATGGTGTGCTCGAACTGCGCTACATAGCAACCAGATTTCTCCACGAAGACCGGGTAACCTACCACTGCTCCCTCGGCTAATAGCCTCCGCCAAGCGCGCTCGTATTTGGCCTGGGGGACCAAGCGCCAGAGCCATCTCTCGGCGAAGGGCAAGGTTCTGAACTCGTCATGTATCAGCCGTAGCAGCTTATTGGCTTCTTTATCCTTCACGGCTGGCCTCGCTAACCTGAATATGGTGGTCAGGGGGATCTCTACTACCGTGCCGTTGGCCCAGGGCTCCGTGACGAAGGGTTCTATGGCGTAGGCGTGACCAGGCCTCAGTTTTTCTAGGCTGAAGCGGCAGATACCTGTCACGTTCGGGATAGTGACGCCAGCGTGAATGGTGTAACGGGCTATACTGTGACCGGTTAAGTTAGAGATGGGCTTGCAGCCGTGGGCCTTTATGGTGCGCTCTATCACGGAAGAGAGGCGCGATATACGTAAGCCGGGTTTGGCCTCCTTCAGAGCGGCTTCAACGGCTTTCTCGGCGGCTCTTACCAGCCTCTCCTTAGCTGGGTCTAAGCAGATGGTAATGGCCGTATCGGCTATGTAGCCATCCACGTGTGCTCCTATATCCACCTTGACCAGGGCCTTAGCCGGCACCACGTGTTCATCGCCGGGCGGGGAGGTGTAATGGGCGGCTACCTCGTTCACGGAAACGTTGCAAGGGAAAGCCGGTTTAGCTCCCAGCTTCTCTATCCGCCTCTCCACCCACTCGCATATGTCTATGAGCTTCACGCCCTCTTCCACCACGTCCTGAACGCTCTCTCTGACCTCAGCGGCTACCGCACCGGCCTTCAGGTATTTCTCGAGTTCCTCCATCGCCCTTCGCCCCTGACATGTGCTGGGCATTTTTTAAAACGGCGCCCGGCCTTAGTACCCCTTAGGTTTTTATCAACTCGCTCAACATGGCCAAGCGCCGGAGCACGAACTCATTACGCGGGCCTGCTTCAAGCATCTTCTTTAGGTGGGCTAATGCTATCAGGGAGAAAGCCTTCTTGGCCTCCTGTACGTAGATCCTGGCTTTCCCCGGGTCAACATAGGGAAATACGAATCTGAGGCAGACCGGTATGGTATAGATATTAAGGCGCTGGGCGTTCTCCTCGGCTATGGAGGCGGCTTTCTCGAAGTCAGCTAGCTTACGGGGACCGGGGCGGTTTAGGGTCCTCACGGCTTCCGGGTTACGCAGGAGGAAATCAGCGGCTTCCTCTACCGTGAACCATGAGAGGCCTGCCTGCTTTAGCATTCCCTCTACGTCGGACGCGAATTCTAACCACGACCTATAGGCTTCTTCAACATGCTCCTTTAACTTATCGCCGAGGGTCATAGCGGTCCTCGGGAAAGCCCGCGTGAACTGCACCCGTAGGAACGCCTCTACATCCTGTTCCTGGAGCCCTCTGTGCTTTACAATGCGCTCCTTCACGCTCCTGCTCAACCCGAGCCTCACGATTGCCTGGGTCCTCGTGTGAGATGAAACGGCGTCGTAGATGTGGTTAAACAAAGCCAACATCTTCTTTAATGACGGCTTCTCGGTCATAGGCCAGCTTCCCCGCTAGATCACGGGAAAAGGGGTGTTCTTATAAGTCTTCCGGCCGAGCAACCGCGGGGGTCGGGATGGCTATCGCTAGGTGGCTTGGCCACGCGGCTTTCCTGCTGGAGCTGGCTGGCAAGAAGGTGGCCATAGATCCCTGGATAACGGGCAACCCCTCCTGCCCGATCAGACTATCCGATCTGGGGAGCGTGGACGTGGTGTGCGTGACCCACGACCACGGCGATCACCTGGGCGATGCTTTCACCATCTGCAGCCAGTACGGCGCTAAGCTAGTGTGCGTATACGAGATAGGCGTGAAAGCACAGAAGGAAGGCGTGGAAGCCGGGCAGGTCTGCGGCATGAACGTGAGCGGCACAGTGAAGCTAGGCGACCTGGCGATAACGCTCGTCCCAGCCGTACACTCCTGCTCCGCGGGCACGCCCGTAGGGTTTGTGCTTAGGGGTGAGGGCAAGGCCATTTACCACGCGGGCGACACAGCGCTCTTCGGCGATATGGCCCTCATAGGGCGCCTCTACGGCCCACTTGACCTAGCGCTCTTGCCCATGGGCGGTTACTACACCATGGGCCCCCTAGAGGCAGCCGAGGCAGTAGCGCTCCTCAAGCCCAAGGCCGTGATACCCATGCACTACGCCACCTTCCCGGTCTTAGAGCAGAACGCGGATAAGTTCGTTGAGCTAGTCCGCGAGAAGAGCCCCGAGACCAAAGTCATCGTGTTGAAACCAGGCGAGAGCTACGAGTTCTGATCACATAACTCCATTTTTTGTCAGCATAGCGAGCGGGCTAGCCTGCGTAATCAATTCCTCGAGGTGGATTTTTGTGGTGGACCGGGCGGGATTTGAACCCGCGACCTCCGCCGTGCGAGGGCGGCGTCCTACCAGGCTAGACGACCGGCCCCGGGCCTAACGTGGCCATAAGGGGATTATTAGGCTTTACCTTTCAAGACCGGTCGCTCTGCTCACTCAAGAGCCTTTAGGAGCCTTAGAGGGGCCTGGCCAAGTATATGGTGTGTTTCACCTCTATCACACGGGCTAACACGGTCGTGCCGGGGTCAAGGCCTTCAGCGCCCACGAGCGTTATAGCGCGGCCCCTGGCCATCCCCGTGACCTCACCCTTGAGCCAGCCGGGCGCGATTACGCGGACCTTCACGACCTCCCCGGGCGAGAAAGGCGCTGGCAAGAGAGCCGCTTTCCTCATGCCGAAGTCCTCGGGCGTTAGCACGAGCTTCACGCCGTAACGTGCCTCGAGGCGCCTCAAGGCCCGGTAAAAGGCCCCCCAGCTCATGGGCTTCACGCCCGGCGGTTTACGTCCCCTCTTGTGGGCCAGGTACTTCTGGATACCGAGCGGGGGCCACTTCTTGCCGGCCCCGATCCGCAGGGCGAACTCCACGAGGCGCGGTATCTCGGCATCGTTCATGCCCGGCACCCAGACCGGCGCTATCAGGAGATCAGCAGGCGAATCGGCCATGGCCTGGGCCACTGCTAATACTTTATCTAAGTCATAGCGACTCGTCCCGGCCATACGCTTGGCCAGCTCGGGCTCTAGAGCGTGTATGGAGAGGTTGAGGCGCGAGAGGCCGGCATCCACTAGCTCGTCTACCAGGTGCTCATCTAAGAGCACGCCGTTTGACTGCATGGAGATGACCTCCACGCCCTCTATTTCCGAGAGCCCCTGAACGAGCTCCACTAAGCGCGGGTAGGTGGCCGGCTCGCCCACGGTATCTATGTGCGCCTCCACGCCCCTGGAACCCTTAAAGCGCACCAGCTGAGCTACCCAATCGAGCAGCACGTCCAAGTCCACCACGTACTCAGCCGCCCTGTGGCGCGATCTCGGCCCGGCGTCCGTGGAGCAGAAGGGGCAGGAAAGCGGGCAGAGGCTTGTCGGCCGTATCTGAAGCACGTTCGTGCCCCTGTCTATCACGCCGAAGGCTATAGCGCCCACTAAGGGCAGCTCCACGTCCGTGCCTATGCGCACCAACGGCTTCCTAGCGCCCGCGCTCATGCCTCTCCTGAGCCCGGCCACCTAGCCGGCAACGTCCTCAAAGGTACTCCGAGATATCTGATACCTTCCTCCTGATTATATGTACTACGCGTATTCCCATGGCCTCTAGGTATGAGGCTATGAAACGCCTGTGACAGTACTTTGGGTTACGCTCCATACACATTATACAAGTTCGGCCCTGCCTGGCCAACTCGAGCAACTTCTCTATGCCCTCCTTGAAGGCGGGCGTCCCCATGTAGCGCTCGTAACCGCCTCGCCTGTAACCGCCCAGCAGATCGCCTAACCAGACGTAGCGGATGCCGTTCTCCGGCAGCCAGACCTCGAGGGCCTCGCGCTTGAAGTCCGGGTTCTTGCTCGTGGGGAAGTGCCTCACGTCCACCAAGATTTCTATGCCGTAGTCCTTGAGGAGGGCCAGGAAGGTCTGTTTAGAACGGCCCGAGTAACCTATGGTCCAGATGGTTAGCTCCCCGCCGCTCCCAGCTCGCTCGGCTGGCACGCCCTCTTGAGCGCGGTCAAGGCCTATAAGTAGCGCTGACGCCGGGGTGGTTAGGTAGAGGTAGATGGCTCGCCAGCGGGCTTACCCGCGCTTCCTGACGCCTGGCTTTAAGCCCTTTGACCCCCTCTGGCTGGCCCGCGAGACGGAGCGTATTGCCTGCTCGGGCGATAAGCGCAAGTACACGGCCTTCTACGCCACGGGCGTCTACGCCGGCATAGCGACGGGCTACGTGGTGGGCTGCTGCCTGCGCTGCTACTACTGTTGGTCCGGTTTTGAGCGCGATTTCCCCGAGTTTTTCAGCTGTTTTTACGGCCCGGGGGAGGCCATGGAACGCATAGTGGCAGCTGCTGAGCGTTATGGCGTTGATAAGGCCCGTATATCGGGAGGGGAGCCCACGCTCTGTAAGCGTCACCTCTTAGGCCTGTTGAAGGCCTTCCAGGAGACGGACCTCAAACTCTTTATCTTGGAGACGAACGGCATTCTGCTCGGGGCCGATAGAGCTTACGTGAAGGCCATAGGGCGTTTAGAGCGCGTTCATGTGCGGGTAAGCCTGAAGGCTGGCACGCCTGAGGGCTTCACGGCCAGGACAGGTGCTAAGCCGGAGGCTTTCGAACTTCCCTTCAAGGCCATAGAGGCCCTATTGGACGAGGGCGTGAGCTTCCACGTGGCGGCCATGACGGACCCACGCGTTATGCCCGCCGGCGAGCGGGAAGCACTTCTCAGGCGCTTAGAGGAGATAGAGCCCTTCTTGGCCGCGAACTTAGAGGAGGAGATATGTGACCCTTACGAGATCACGCTCGTGAGGATGGCGGCCTATGGCATCGACCCAGCGTGCTTCTTCGGGCGGGGCAAGGGACCTGAAAGCTGAGCTCGTCCTGGCCATCCTAGAGGCGTGCGATGAAGAAGGCGAGGACCTGCCCCTCGCCAGCCTATTAGCAGCTGTGTGCGCCGGTAGGCCTGAGTTTAAGCACCTGGTGGATAAGTTAATGGCCTGTTATGGCGATTTGCCACCTCGTGTGGCGTTAGCCCAGATGGTCAGGGACCAAGTCTGGTGCGAGGCCGTAAAGAAAGCGGGTAAGGCCTATCTATCCGGGGCCTGAGGCCATCGAGGGCTGGCTCTTGGCCGCCCCATGCCATCAGGCAAGCTTTGGCCAGCTTAAAAGATGGCAGCACAGCGAAATACCCGTTAGTCCCTCTTAAGCTCGTGTGAGAGGCGATGGGCTTGGAGCTGGCGAGGGAAGGTAAGCTCGTCTATGACCGAGAGCTCACGGACCGTGTGCGCGTGTTCGCGGATAGACATGAAGCTGGCCTTCTCTTGGCCCGGGCCTGCGGGCAGGTTCTGGGCTCGGCTGACCTGATCTATGCGATACCTCGCGGCGGCGCTCCCGTGGGCGTGCCCGTGGCGGAGGCACTGGGGGCTGAGCTGGACCTGCTCATCTGCCGTAAGCTCCTTATCCCCTGGAATAAGGAAGCTGGCTTCGGGGCCGTGAGGCCAGACGGGCGCTTCTTCGTGGACGAGAGGCTCGCCACATTCCTGGGGTTATCGGAGCATGATATAGAGGAGGCCATCAGGGAACAGCTGCGCGAGGTAGAGGAGCGGAACAAGCGCTTGAGGGCGGGCAGGCCTTACCCGGGCCTTGAGGGCAAGCGGGTCGTGTTGGTGGACGATGGGGTGGCGGCTGGCTACACCATGAGGGCCGCTTTGGGCTTTGTAAGGGACAAGGGCGCCCGCGAGGCCGTGATCGCCGTGCCGACGGGCCACATCCGCGCCCTAGAGGCCCTGGCCGGGGAGGCCGATTTAGTGATATGCTTGAACGTGCGCTCTGGCCCCTTCTTCGCGGTCGCGGATGCCTACGAGCGCTGGAGGGACCTCACGGATGATGACGTGCTTGAGGCACTCGCGAGGTTTAGGACTGGGGCTGGTATTCGCTCTCCCCGATGCTAACACCTAATCTTCAGCTCGGGCGATATGACGGCCCTCTGGGGCGGCCGCAAGCTTATCAGCCCGGATGGTGCACGCAGGGACGGCATGTTGGTGGGCATAGTCGGCAAGCCTAACGTGGGCAAGACGACCTTCTTCGTGGCGGCCACGTTGGCGCCAGCTGAGATAGCGCCCTATCCTTTCACGACCATCAAGCCCAATCGCGGCGTGGCCTACCTGCGCGTGAAATGCGTCTGCCGGGAGTTCGGCGTGGAGGACAATCCCGTGAACTCAGCCTGCGTAGACGGGAACCGCTTGATACCCGTGGAGCTCATAGACTGCGCCGGCCTGGTGCCCGATGCCTGGCGGGGGCGTGGTCTCGGCAACCAGTTCTTGGACGAGATACGCAAGGCGGACGCGCTTATTCACGTGGTAGATGCCTCCGGCTCCACGGACATAGAGGGGCGTCCCTGCCGGCCCAGCGAGCACGACCCCGTGGAGGACGTGCGCTTCCTAGAGCGCGAGATCACCATGTGGATGGCCCAGATAATCAAGCGGGATTGGCCCAAGTTGGTGAGACGCGTGGAGATGGCGGGCGTTAAATTAGTGGACGCATTAGAGAAGCGCCTGAGCGGCCTGGCCATAAAGAGGGCCCAGATAATAGAGGCCCTGAGGGCAACGGGCCTAGACCCCAACAAGCCGGGGAGTTGGGGAGAAGAAGGCCTCCTGGCTTTCGTGGACCAGTTAAGGCGCCTCTCTAAGCCCATGCTCATAGCAGCCAATAAGATCGACCTCCCCACGGCCGAGGAGAACATAGAGCGCCTGAAGGAGACGGGCTATTTGGTCGTGCCTTGCTGTGCTGAGGCAGAACTGGCCCTGAGGAGGGCTGCCGAGCGGGGCCTGATAAAATACCTGCCGGGCGATCCTGATTTCGAAATCCTCAAGCCCGGGGAGCTCACGCCGGGTCAAGCTAGGGCCCTCGAGATAATAAGGGAGCGCGTTCTGGCCAAATACGGCTCCACGGGCGTCCAACAGGCCATAAATGCCGCTTACTTTGAGCTCCTGGGCGCTATCACGGTCTACCCGGTGGAAGACCCCGAGAAGCTCTGTGACCACCAGGGGCGCGTGCTACCAGACGCCTACGTGGTCCCTAAGGGGACGACAGCCCGCCAGCTGGCTTATATGATACACACGGAGCTGGGCGAGTCGTTCATCTACGCCGTAGACGCCCGCACTAAGAAGCGCTTAGGCGAGGATTACGTGCTGAAAGACGGCGACGTCATATCTATAGTGAGCGCGAAGAAGAGGGCTTAATAACCTCCTAGTCGGGACAGGTTCTCGGCATCCTTCAGGAACGGCTTTTGCAGGCCTATTTGGCCTCTAGCGGGCCCCTAGTCTCCACGTGCTGCACTCGTGGGCTTGTGGCGTGGGCCTAGCCAATTTTTTAAGGACAGCCGTCGTGGTGTGGTGAGCGTAGCGGGGCAGGGGGGTGTAGCCGTGCCCAAGCGCATAGTGATAATAGGCGCCAACGCTGCCGGTGTCTCTGCTGCTGCTTTCGCCCGTAAGACGGACCGGAAGGCCGAGATAATTCTCATAGAGAAGGACAAATACGCTGCTTACTCGCGCTGTGGCTTGCCCTTCGCTATCGCGGGCGAGGTGTCATCGCTCGAGGACCTGGTGCTCTACCCGCCCAACTACTACCAGACCATGAAGTTCGACCTGAGACTTGAGACAGAGGCCAAGCGCGTGGACCTAGAGAGCCGGACCGTCGAGGTCGTGGATAAATCGGGCAAGAAGGAGGAGATAAGCTTTGACAGCCTCATCTTCTGTACGGGCGCCAGCCCCTGGATACCGCCCATAGAGGGGCGCGATAAGAAGGGCGTCTTCATGCTCAGGACCATAGATGATGCCAGGGCTATCATGGAAGCCCTCTCGAGCGCCAAGAAGGCCGTGGTGATAGGCGCGGGCGCCATAGGCCTCGAGATGGCCGCGGCCATGAAGGAGAAGGGCCTAGAGGTAGCCGTGGTAGAACTCCTGCCGCATGTCCTCCCGCTCGCCATAGACGCCGATATAGCCAAGATGGTGCAGGGCGTGCTTGAGGAACACGGCATCCGCGTCATTCTGGGCAAGCCGGTGAAGCGCATCCTGGGCGATGAGCGCGTAAAGGCGGTAGAGGTGGATGGCGAGGAGCTTGAGGCCGATATAGTGATCGCGGCCACGGGCGTCAGGCCTAACACTGCCCTCGCGGCTGAGGCCGGCCTTGCCATAGGGCCGACCCGCGCTATCAAGACGGACTTCAGGATGCGCTGCCTCGATGCCCAGAGGCAGAGGCCCGTGGAAGGCGTTTACGCGGCCGGCGATTGCGCCGAGACCATCCACATGGTGACGGGCCTCCCGGCCCTATCGCAGCTCGGCACTACGGCCGTGAGGATGGGCAAGGTAGCCGGCATAAACGCGGCCGGTGGTTATGCGATCTTCCCGGGCGTCCTAGGCTCCTTCGTGACGAAGATATTTGACCTGCAGGTGGGCTCCACTGGCCTGACCGCCGAACAGGCCAAGCGCCTCGGCATGGACGTGGTCACGGGCGTCGCCACGCACGTAACGAAGGCCGAGTATTACCCCGGCGGCAAGCATATCCGCGTGAAGCTGGTGGTGGATAAGGCCACGAAGCGCGTGGTAGGCGGGCAGGTGGCGGGCGGGGAGGACGTGACGCAGCGCGTGAACACGATCGCCCTAGCCATCCAAGCCAAGATGTCTGTCTACGACCTCGCCATGCTCAGGTCGGCTTACGCACCGCCCGTCGCGGACGTGTGGGAGCCCATAGTGTTAGCGGCCGACGTGGCTGCCAGGAGGCTGGGTTAAGGGCCGGGTCAGCGGCCTCTATCGCGTTTTTCTCCATACCCCTCACCGAAGGCTTATCTGCCATACTACTTGGAGAGCCTACAGGTGATGCTCCTGACTAGCCGAGGGAACGTCTGGGAGCGCGTCTATGGCCGCGAGGGGCCTGCTTGGGGCTCCCTGCCCGACCCTGAGTTGATCGAATACGCCGAGCTTATACCGCGTGGTAGGGCGCTCGACCTGGGCGTGGGGGACGGCCGTAATGCTTTCTTCTTAGCCCGGATGGGCCTGGAGGTCCTCGGCGTGGATATCTCAGAGGCGGCTGTGGAGAAGTGCAACAAGCGGGCGGCCGAGCTGGGCTTGCTCGTGAAGGCCGTGGTCGCGGACCTCCGGGATCTCGAGATCGAGGCGGGCGCTTACGCGTGCGTAGTATGCTCCTACGTCTTGCCCTTCCTGAAGCGCAGCGAGATCCTGGCCCTGGTGGAGCGTATTAAACGTGGCTTAGCCGATGGGGGCTTCGTGTTCGTCAGGGCCTTCACCACAGAAGACCCATTATATCAGCGCCTCAGGGCGAAGGGGCTGCCGGAGGTAGAGGATGGCACCTTCTACAGCCCTAAGTTCCACACGTACTTCTCCTTCCTACGGCCGGGCGAGCTTAGGGAGTTGTTCGCCGGCCTAGAACTCGTGAGCTACGCAGAGGGTTACAGCCTGGACATGACGCACGATAAGCCTCATTACCACGGGTGGGCGAGCTTAGTAGCGCGGAAGCGGGGTCATTAAGGGGCTTAGGGTTTAGCAGGGCCTGGCTGAGGTAGCCTCGGTCAGGAAGCGTTTTAAAGGGGCTTTTCCCCACGCCTAGATGGCCGGGTGGCCCAGCATGGTGAGGGTGCACTTCAAGGCCGATTACGCGCTCGCCTTCGGCGAGGTCTACGAGCTGAAGCTAGGTAAGCGGGCCACGATACGCGAGGTATTCGAGCGCTTAGCCGAGGCCCTCGGTAAGAAGTTCAGGCTGGGTGTCTATGACCCGGAGAAGCGCCAGCTTATGGGTGTCGTGGTGAAGCTGGGCCTGAACTCCCGGACGGCTGTCGAGGACCTAGACGTGCCGGTGGGCGATGAGGACGACATCGTGATCTACCCGCTCGACCTGGGCGGGTGATACCGCCAGAAAAACCGCCTAGTGGGAAACCATTCCTTTAAAGGAGGCTTTTAACGCGCCTTCAGCTCCTCGTAGAGACGCCTCGCGTAAGCTGGCGCTTGCTCGCGTAGCTCCTCCGGCAGCATGCTCATGGCCGTCATGAGGAGGCGCGTCAGCCTAGCCCTCATATCACCCGGCAGCTCGTACCAGCGCTCGTAAATGGTCTTCCAATCGTGTTTCCTAAGGGCCTCTAATATCCTCTCGTGCCTGGACATGTCCCTTTAACCCCCTCCTTCCTCGAGGCCCTTTGTCATAGCCTCTACCATGGCCTCGCTCAGCACCTTCTCTAGGTCCTTTATGGCCCCCTGGGCTATGGCTATGTGGTCCGGCACGCTATAGCGCTTGAATATGCTCTCAGCTATGTCCACAGAGAAGAAGCCGAAGAACACCGTCTTAACGTAATCGGCGCCCTTCTCTATCAAGCCCATCTGGAGGCCCGTGAAGACGGCGAAGACACCTATTATGAGCTCGGCTAGCGCGTGGCCCCAGGTAGTTGGATAGCCGGAGCCGCGAATTCTCTGGAAAGCCCACCTAACGACCACGCCAGCCATGCTGGCTAACACGGTATATATCGTCGCCAGAATATCCGCTAGCTCGGCCCCGCTAAACACCTTTCCACCGCCGGTGAGGTGATATGGAGGACTAAAGTTATAAGATTTTGGCCAGAAAAACGCCGGGGTTCTCCTAAGGCGCTCAGGTCGCTATATCGGCCTCGAGCAGCAGGGCCTTTGCAGCCCTCAAGTTAGGCACTAGGTGCCGGCAATCGGGGCAGTAAGCCATGAGCTTCTCCAGCTCAGCCGAGAGGCGCTCGTATACCCTGCCGGCCCTCTCCATGAGCCTCTTCCTGATGGCCTCAAGCTGCTTGTTGGTAGCGTACGGGCGGCCACAGTTCGCGCAGCGCTTCATGGGCACTTCTATGCCCTTCACCATCTCATCCTTGCCCTTGAACCAGGCCCTGTACTCGCCCGTGAGCTTAACGCCGCCCTCCTCAGGGCATACCTCCTCACAGGTGGCACAGTAAATGCAGAGGCCGTAGTTCACGCGCATGGCCCTCAGGGCGGCCTCGCCCGCCTCTAGGTCCTCGAAGCTCATGGCACCCGTCGGGCAAGAGTTGGCACAGGCACCGCAGGCCACGCACTTATCCGTGTCGAACTCCGGCAGGCCCCTGAAGCCCTCCGGCACGCCCCAATATTCCTCGCTCGTGTCTACCTCTATGCCCAAGAGACTGGCTATGGCCTGGGCGATGGCCTGGGGCCTGGGCGGGCAGCCAGCTATCCAGACCGTCACGGGTATGCCGAGCTTATCGGCTGGCCCGAGCATGGAGTAGCCCTCAGCGAAGATACCCTTGCTTATGGCGCAGGAGCCCACGCATATAACGATCTTCGGCTCCCTGAGCTTCTCGTAAACGGCCCTGACCTCATCGGCTGTCTTGAAGTTCGCGCCGCCCGTGATGACTAAGGCTTCGGCTTGCTCGGGCTCGTAGACGAGTTCTATGTATTGGCCTACCTTGAAGCGCGGCAGGAGGGCCTCAAGTATCTCTATATCGCAGCCGTTGCAGGAGCTGGCATCGGCCCTGAAGACCCGGAGCTTCTTCTCCGCCACCTCACACCACCCCCTCCGCCGTGCCGTAAGGCAGGTCGGCCAGGGAGACCGGGCGCTGGCGGCCCGTCTCGGCGTCCACCAGGACTATCAGCCTGTCGGTGCAGGCGTAGCAGGGGTCTATGCTCTCTAGGATGGGCCTCACGTGCTCCAGCTTAGCGCCCAGCAGCGTCTTCGTGTAGGTGAAGACGTTCGCGTAGGTGGGCGTGCGCACCTTCACCCTCTCGGGCATGTTGGTCCCGTTGGCGCGTATGTAGTACACCAGCTCGCCCCTAGGCGCCTCGCCACGGCCCACGAACTCACCCACCGTGGGCTCGCCCAGCTCAGCCACTATGGGGCCTGAGGGCAGGGCCCCCACAGCCTGCTCCACCATGCTTATGCTCTCCAGGTTCTCGCGGGCCCTCACCATCGCCCTCGCCCTGACATCGCCGTCCTTCTCCACTACCACGTCAAAGCTGAGTTCGCCGTAGGCCGCATAGGGGTCATCGGCACGCACATCGCTCTTCACGCCGGAGCCACGCAGCGTTGGCCCGACAGCGCCCAGCTTGATGGCCTCGTCGTAGCTCATCACGCCTATGCCTGCTACCTTCTTGCCCACCGCCCCGTTCTCATCGAGCATATCCACGCAATACTGCGCGAGAGGTCTTATCTCCTTCATGGTGGTCAGTATCTTCTCGGCCACCTTAGGCGTTATATCGCGCCTCACGCCCCCGACCGTGTTTACGGCGTAATGGACCCTATTGCCGGATATCAGCTCCAGCAGGTCCATGACCTTCTCGCGCTCCGTCATGATGTGCGCGAAGGCCTCGTGCTCGCCCACAGCATGAGCCAGGAGGGCGAGCCAGAGGAAGTGGCTGTGGAGGCGCTCTATCTCAGCCACTATGGTGCGTATGTAGAGGCCGCGCTCGGGCGTGTCCACTTCTAGCACGGCCTCAGCTGTCGTGCAGTAGGCCGTCGTGTGGGCGTGGGAGCAAATGCCGCAGATGCGCTCGGAGAGGAAGACGGCCTGCTTGTAAGTGCGCGTGGTCATGAGCTTCTCTATGCTGCGGTGGCAGTAGCCGAGCGTTATATCGACGTCCTTCACCACGTTGTCCTCGACCACGAGCTTGATGCGCTCGGGCTCCAACAGGTACTCGTGATAGGGGCCTATCACTACTTCCCTACGGGACATACCCTATCACCCCCACACTTCCTCTGCGAACTTAGCCGCCGGGCTCCTGTGGACCTCCAAGCCCAGCTCCTTGGGCTTCACGCCGAAGCACATGGCCATGACCTCCATGAGGTGCAGCACGGGCACGTTGAACTCCATGCCGTAACGCTTGAGGGCCATCTGGCCGGTCTCGAACTGGCTTATACACGCCGGGCAAGCCATGATCACGCAGTCAGCGCCAGCAGCCGTTATGGCCTCGAGCTTGGGCGCTAAGCGCTCCTTGAGGGAGAACTCCATGTCCACGTTAGAACTCGGGAAGCCACAGCAGAGCTTCTCAAGCTTGTAGTCCACCAGTTCTGCCCCGAGGACCTTAAGCAACTCCCTCATCATGTTGGGCTTAGCCCAGATGTCCTCGCCAGGCCTGGATCTGAACAAGTGGCAGCCGTAGTGGACGGCTACCTTGGCCTTGAGGGGCGCCGTGACCAACTCCTCGATCTTGGACTTGAAGTCCCTGTAGAGCGCTTCCACGGCGTGGAGCAGCTCGACCTTGCCCTCATACTTGTAACCGAACTTGGCGAGCACGGAGTTCATTTTCTCGCGCTCCTCTGGCTCCTTAAGGGCCTCCTCTGCCTCGAAGAGCGTCTCATAGCAGCCGTTGCACAGGACGAAAAGCCTGTCGATGCCCTGTTTCTCCGCGAGCGCCAGGTTCCTGGCTGATATGGCAAGCCAGAGGTCTCTGTCCATGAGCCGCGTTATCACGGGCTCGGGGCAGCACGAGTAGCCCTGCACATCCGCGAAATCGGCCCCAAGGGCCTCTAGGACCTTCCGGGCAGCGAGCTCGACGCTCGGGTACCTGAAGGGTATGAGGCAGCCCAGGAAGAGGCCATACTTGACCATCTCGCTCACCTCCTACCTATACCTTAACTTGCCCTTCTCCACGTCATAGCCAGCCCTCTTGGCGAAGTTGACGGCTTCAGCTATTTCCTTGAGTTCTTTAGTCGCCTCTGGGCTAGCACAGGCTCCCGGCGGCGTAGAGGGCAAACTCATCTTCTCCCTCCTGCGCATTATGGTCCTCGATATGGCTATGGCACAGCCGGTGCCCATCAGGGCCTCGGCCACTGGTCTGGCCTGCGGTGGGAGCGGCCCCTCCCGAGGCTTGAGGAGCGGTTTCTCCTCGTAGCCCTCTGGTGTGTAGAGCTTCTCGGGCCTGAGGCCCACGAACTCCACGCCAAAGAGGTCCCTGACCTCGCGTTCTATGAACTCAGCTGGCGGCGCCAGATCAGAGATATCGGGCACCTCAGGCTTCTCCTTAGGCACTTGGGTCCTGATCGTGACGATCGTGCCGAGCAAGTCCACGTGGTAGAGGAGCTCTATATCGAGGCCGGTGTCCACGGCCGAGAGCGTCATGAAGCGTGCCTCGCGCATCAGGCCCAAGACGGCTTTCATGGCGTCCTTCACGTCCTCAGCCTTGATGGTCAGGAAGACGCGCTTAGGAGTAGGCGCCTCCAGGCAGATGGCCTTGGGACCTAGGGCCTCCTTGAGCTTGCCGATTACCTCCTCAGCCCTCACGCTCCCACCCCATACACTTTCTTCATGAGCTCCAGGGCCTCCGATCTCGGCAGGACCCGTATGGCCTGCGGGGAGCAGAACTTGGCGCAGGCGGGATCGCCATCGCAGAAATCGCACTTCACCGCCACCTTGCGATCCTCATCGAACCAGGGCACACCCGCGGGGCAGGCCAACACACAGAAGCGGCAACCTATGCACCTCATGGGGTTGATCAGCACCCAGCCCGTCTTCTCGTCTTTCTTAATGGCCTCCGTGGGGCAGACAGCAGCGCAGACCGGCTCCTCGCAGTGCCGGCACTGGACGGCCTCGAAAATCACCTGGTTCTTGTCGAAGATCACATGCCTTAAGGCCTTGTCAAAGCTCAGGACGCCGTAGTGCTTGAAGGAGCAGGCTATCTCGCAGTAGCGGCAGCCGGTGCACCGCTCAGGATCGTAGAAGAGCACCAGCTGTTCTGATGTCCCCGCCACTCCTCCATCACCAGGGGCACGTGTAGGCCAGCTAAAAAGGGTTTTCGCTTCCGTTTTTGAGCTATGGCACGTTTATGCCTTCCTCTGGCCAAAAGGGCATAAATATGCGCTCCTTTCGGCAGCTTGATATATGTGAGACTCTCCGGCCGTTAGGCGAAAAAGTTTTAAAACCAAGATTATTTTGGGTGGCGGTGAGAGCTGTGGCTGCCGCTGCCAAGAAGGTGGCTGAAGAATTCAAGAAGATGGTCAAGGAGAAGCTGGGCGTGGTCCCGCCGCACATCGAGGCCATGTGCGATAATATCCCGACGGTCGTGGCCCCCTTCGTGCGCATGTACGGCGCCGCCATGGGGCCGGGCGCCCTCGACCCCAAGACGAAGGAGCTCATAGGCCTGGCCCTGGCCTGCGCCCTGGGCTGCAAGCACTGCATGACCTGGCACACCATCATGGCCCTTGAGCACGGCGCGACCAAGGAGGAGATCTTCGAGGTCCTGGGCGTCGTGGCCGTCATGACGGGCGGCCCCGGTATCGTCACCTGGTCCGAGACGGTCATAGAGGTCCTGAAGCAGAAGGGCCTGCTTTAGGCGGGCCAGCACGCGCCCCTCGGTTTTTCTCGCTCTTCTCTATCCTGATGCTCTTGAGCACGCAATCTCGGCCTCTCACCACCCTGGCCTTAGCGCCGCACTCCGGGCACCTAAGGGTGGGCAGGGCCAGGTGATATGCTGGGTCATCCGCTAGGCTGATGAGGCCCCTGTAGCCGCAGGCCGGGCAAGCTATCTCGCCTGGCTCGGCTTCTATGGCCAATTCAGCGCCCTCTAGGACCGTGCCGCGCGAGAGCTCCTTGAACCAGAAGGCAAGCTGTTCGTGTCGTACCAAGCTGAGCTCGCCTATGACCACTCGGACCTCTAGGACGCGCTCGGCTCCGTACTGTAGGGCTGCCTTGAGGGCCAGGTCAAAAAGCATCTTAGCCACGGAGTACTCATGCATCTAGTGTCCTCGCCTCCGCTTGACACCGCCCTCAGAGGCCTAAGGCCTCTATCACGCCCTGTATGCCCTCGCCCGTCCGGCAGCTAGCGCGCACGACCGCTATCGCCGGGTTCACGGTCTTTATGTCCACCTCGAGCTTGCCCACGTTCACGCCCATGGCAGCCGCCAGGTCCACCTTGTTCACCACGGCCACGTCGGCCTCCATGAAGATGTAGGGGTGCTTCACGACCACGTAGGGCCCCTCGGCCACGCTCACGACCACTACGCGCTTGTGCGCTCCCAGCGGGAACTCAGCAGGACAGATGAGGTTGCCCACGTTCTCTATGAAGAGTAAGTCCAGCTCGGCCAAGTCTAGGCGCTTAAGAGCCTTGGCCACCAGGTTGGCGTCTAAGTGGCATTCCTTACCCGTGTTTATCTGGACCACGGGCACGCCATGCCTAGCTATGGCATCCGCGTCTATGGTGGTCGTGAGATCACCAGCTATGTAGGCTATCCGGTAGCGGCCCTTGAGGCGCTCTACCAAGCGCCCTATGAGCGATGTCTTGCCCGCCCCCACGGAGCCCATCACGTCCACGGCCAGGATGCCGTGCCGGTCCAGGAGCGCCCTGTTCTGCTCGGCCAAGCGCCTGTTCGCCTCCAGCAACGATTCCTCTAGTTCTATGTCGAAGACCTCCCCTTCCTCCGCCACCACGACCTCTCTCATGCCGGCCTGCCGGGCGCTGCCCATACTTATAAGAGCTAGGCACGCACGCCTCGCTCCCTCAGCACGAGGTAGGGCCCAGGGCCTAAGGCCCTAGGGTGGCTCTCCGCGGGCCAGTAAGCCCGCCCTCTCTAGGGCCTCCACCAGGGCTCCCGCCAGGTGTTTAATGGCATCCTCAAGCTCCGGGCTCAGGCCCTCTCCAAAGCCTATGTCCTTGGGCTGGATGCCCAATACGAGCGTCTTAGCGCCCGTGAGGCGGGAGAGGTAGGAGCAGAGGAAGCGCACCGGCAGTGTGTGCGTGGAGGGGAGGTGGGCACTCCCGGCTTCCTCAGGCCTTATCAGGGCTGCCGAGCCCGGCGGTAAGCCAAGGTCGGCGGCATCTACGATGAGGACGTGCGTGGGCCTCGCGCGGGCCACTAGGCCCAATACGTTCTCCGGCGCGCTCCCTCCCTCCACGAGCAACACTCGCTCGCCTGAGCCAGTTAGCTGGCCCTTCTCCGTCAACAGGCGCCTCAGGGCCCTTAAGACGGCTATGCCCGCGAAATCATCGCGCCTCAGGGGGCTGCCTAAACCTAACACGACCAACCGGTTAGCGCCCTTTAGCCAGCGCTCGAGTTCGCGGCCAAGCTCCTCGTGATTTCCCAAGGCCGGGGAAGATGGGCAAGGCTATCCTTAAGTCTTGGGGCGGGGCAAGCCTTTATCAGCTCCCGCGCCGTCCTCGCGTTAGGCATGTGCCTGGCCGTGCCAGCCAAGGTGCTCGAGGTGCGGGGCCACAAGGCGCGGGTGGATTTCGGGGGCACCACGAGGGAGGTAGACGTATCGCTCGTTGACGCCCGGCCCGGCCAATACGTGCTCGTGCACGCGGGCTTCGCCATACAGGTCTTAGACGAGCGGGAGGCGCGTGAGATGCTGAGGGCCTGGGAAGAGGTCTTATCAGCGCTCCCCAGGGCCTAGGGGGCTTAAGCTGGCCATGGCTCTGGAGGTAGTAGCTCGCTTCCGGGATGCCCGTTTAGCCAAGCGCATCGCGGCTAAGCTGGCCGAGTTAGCGCCCGGGGAGCCTGTCAGGTTCTGCCACGTATGCGGCACGCATGAGTGGACCATAAGCCATTACGGCATACGCTCCCTCTTGCCCGAGAACGTGGAGGTGGTCGCTGGTCCGGGCTGCCCAGTGTGCATCGTGCCAGCGAGCGAGATAGACGCGGCCGTGGCTCTGGCTCTAGACGGCGTGGTGGTAGCCACCTTCGGCGATATGTTCCGCGCCCCCGGCACGCGCCTCTCGCTCCACCAGGCCAGGGCGGAGGGCGCCGACGTCCGGGTCGTTTATAGCGTGAGCGATGCGGTCAAGATGGCCAGGAAGGAGCCGGATAAGGAATTCGTGTTCTTCGCCATAGGCTTCGAGACCACAGCGCCTTCCACGGCGGTGGAAGCCCTCAGGCACCCGCCCGAGAACCTGAGCTTCCTCGTGGCCCACCGCCTCATACCTCCGGCCATGGAGGCGTTAGCCCGCATGGAGGATTTGGCTATAAGGGGCTTCATAGCGCCTGGCCACGTCTCCACCATAATAGGCGCCCGGCCTTACGCGGTCTTCCCCGAGCGCTACGACCTGCCGGTGGTGGTGGCGGGCTTCGAGCCTTTGGACGTGCTCATGGCCGTCTACATGCTCTTGAGGCAGTTACGCGAGGGCGTGGCGAGGCTCGAGAACGAGTACACGCGGGCGGTGCGCTGGGAGGGCAACGTCCGCGCGCAGGAGTTCATGCGCCAAGCTTTTGACGTGGCCGATGGCGCTTGGAGGGGATTGGGCGTGATACCGGCCTCCGCCCTGGAACTCAAGCGAGCCCTGAAGGCCCATGACGCAAAGGAGCGCTACGGCATAGAGGTCAAGGGGGCCAGGGACATACCGCCGGGCTGTAGGTGCCACGAGATAATGGTGGGCCGCATCTACCCGACGGATTGCCCACTCTTCATGCGTTCCTGCAGGCCCGACAGGCCCGTGGGGCCATGTATGGTCAGCGTAGAGGGCACCTGCCGTATCTGGGCTCTCCAGGGCGGCTGGCTGAGGTAAGGAAGCTTTTTACCCCAGGGGACGAATGCCCATATTGATGGCGAGGGGGAAGGAGAGGCCCGTATTCCCGTTCTCGGCCATAGTTGGCCTTGAGAAGCTAAAGCTAGCGCTCTTGCTGAACGCCGTGGACCCCAGGATAGGCGGCGTTCTCATAAAGGGACCCAAGGGCTCCGGCAAGACCACGTGCGTGAGGGCGTTGGCCGATATCCTGCCGAACGTGAAGGTCGTGAAGGGCTGTCCCTTCAACTGCAGCCCGTACGACCCCACGAACATGTGCGAGAAGTGCAGAGAGCGCTACCTCAGGGGTGAGGAGCTGCCGGTCGAGGAGCACAGGATGAGGGTCGTTAACCTGCCCCTGAGCGCCACGGAGGACAGGCTTGTAGGGAGCCTCGACGTGGAGAAGGCCATCAAGCATGGCATAGAAGCCCTAAAGCCCGGCATCCTGGCCGAGGCGAACCAGAACATCCTCTACGTGGACGAGGTGAACCTCCTGCCCGACCACTTAGCCGACGACCTGTTGGACGCGGCTGCTACGGGCTGGAACGTAGTAGAGCGCGAGGGTGTCTCCGTCAGCCACCCGGCCCGCTTCATCTTGGTAGGCTCCATGAACCCCGAAGAAGGCGAGCTAAGGCCCCAGCTCCTAGACCGCTTCGGCCTATCGGTCGTGGTGGATAACGTGAGGTCGGCTGAAGAGAGAGTCGAGATAGTGAAGCGGAACCTTGAGTTCGAAGACGACCCCGAGGGCTTCTTGAAGAAGTATGAGGAGAAGCAAGAAGAGCTCAGGAGGATGATAATTAAGGCCAGGGAGCTCTTGCCCCAAGTGGAGATACCGCCTGAACTGCTCAGGATCATATCCGAGACGTGCATAAGGCTTGACGTCGATGGCGTTAGGCCAGATATAGTCATAGCTAGGGCGGCCAGGGCGCTGGCGGCGCTAAGGGGCAAGCGCGTCGTGGGGCTAGAGGAAGTGCTTGAGGTCGCCGAACTCGCGCTAGCACACAGGACAAGGTGCTACGGCAGGAAGGAGCCAGCCTCGCCGGAGGAGATAAGGAAGACAATAATGGATATAGTGGGCGAGGCCCGCAAGAAAGCGCCGAGCGGCAAGGGCGAGGCAGAAGGCGAGGTCGAGATGAAGAAGGGCAGGGGCCTGCTCTGGAGGCTGCTGAAGCGCGGGAGAGGGGAGGGCGTCGCGTTCAAGAAGGAGGGGGAAGGAGGCGATGATGAGGAACCCACGGGCCATGGCGGCCCTGTCCCCGAGGGCGCTAAGCCGTCCCTCAAGGGCGTGCTGAAGAAGATAGCCTCCTTCCTCAAGGCCCTCTCCTCCCCCGGCCTCTACGACTTCTGGAGGTACCTACCCAGGAGGCTTGACGTGAGCGCGGAGCTCAGGAAGATAGACGGCGTGATAAGGAGAAGCTGTGGGAAGAGGGCTAAGAGCTTAAGTGAGGCCGGGAGAGGCAGGGTCTGGTGTTGGAGGATACCTAGGGGTGCTCCTAGGGCCGTTTACCTCCCGGCTACCATAAGGGCCGCAGCTAAGAGGCGCCGTAGGACGCCGATCGAGGTAGATGTGTGTGATGTGCTTGAGCCCCTCTGCGTTTACAAGGCCCCGGCCACCGTGGTTTTCGTCTTGGACGCCAGTGATTCCATGCAGCTCAGGCTCCAGCTGGTCAGGGGCACGATAGCCCGCCTCTACCGCACCTTCAGGACCCACAGGGATAAGGTGGGCCTGATAACGTTGAGGAACTTCGAGGCCCGCCTCCTCCAGAAGCCCACGAGGAACATAGCGCTCATAGGGGCGGGCCTCATGCGCGTGACCTTTGACGGCCTCACGCCCTTGGCGTCCGGTATATCACTAGGCCTGAAGGTCCTGAGGGAGGAGGTAGCCAGGAACCCAGAGGCTATTCCTGTCCTCGTGTTGGTGACGGACGGCGGCGCTAACGTCCCCTTGGGCGTGAACCTGAAGGCCTACAACGAGCTGCCTAGCGACGAGAGGGACAAGATGGCCGTGGAGGACGCTATAAGGGTCATCAGGGCGGCAAGGGAGTACGGGATAAAGGTCGTGATAGTGAACACGAACCCGGATTTCGTGGAAGGCATAGCCGTCACAAAAGAGTTGGCCAGGGCCTCTGGCGGTGTCCTCTACGTAGTAGGGAGCGAGAGCAGGTCTTTAGGCCCTGCTTTCTGATATCTTGATGGCCGCTACTGCAGCCTGGCCGAGCGATATGCCTCCGTCGCCATTCGGCACTATTGTATGCCTTATGAACTTCAGGCCAGCCGCCTCAACGTGTCTCCTGAGGGCACCCGTTATGGCATCGTTATAGGCCACGCCGCCCGTGAAGCCCACCACGTTGACGCCGGCCTTCTCGGCCGCCCTGATAGCTATCTCGGCTAGCCCGTGTGCTAGAGCAAGCTGGAAAGCGCAAGCTATGTCCTCCGGCCGCTCGCCGGCCATGAGGGCCTCGTAGGCATCGCGCACCATCCTCCCTGTCTCGAGCACCCAGGCGCCATCGCGCGTCACAACGCGCGCCTCTATTTCCACGGCGCCGGGAACGCCTTTAGCCGCTGCTGCCTCTAACTTCATGGCCCCCTCGCCCTCGTAGGTGCGCCTGTAAGCTACGCCGAGCAAGCAGGCCACGGCGTCGAGCAGCCTGCCTGTGCTGGTCGTGGTGGCCACGTTGAAGCCGCGCTTAAGCTGCTGGAAGACTAAATCTACCTCGTGCTCGCCCCACTTGAAGCCCTTCAAGCGTTCGCGGACTAGGAAATCCCTCAGCTCGCCCTTAGGCACCCGCCCGTAGAGAATGGCCTGGAGCATACGGCCGTACCAAAGGGCGCATGCATCCCCGCCCGGCATGGGCTGGGGCTCTAGATGGCCTAAGCGCTCAAAGCGCTCGTAATCGGCCAAGAGCACCTCACCTCCCCACGCCGTGCCATCTAGCCCGTAGCCCACGCCATCACAGGCCACGCCTACCACGCGCTCGCCGGGCTCGATGTTGGCCTCGGTCATGAGGGATGCCACATGGGCGTGGTGGTGTTGGACCTCTACTAGCTCGGCCCCGAAGTGCTCGGCCCATTTGACCGCTACCTCGCGCGAGAGGAAAGCCGGGTGGAGGTCACAGGCCACGGCTTTCACGCCGTCCAGCCTCAGCAGCCTGGCCAGGTGGGCGAGCGCGGCGTCCAGGAACTCCACGGCCTCCGGCCCTTCCACATCGCCTATGTGCTGCGTGAGATAGCACCTACGGCCCCTAAGGATAGCGCCCGTCGCCATGAGCTCTGGCCCCACGGCCACCACGGCCCCACGGGCCTCGAAGGGCAGCTCCACGGGCATGGGCACGTAGCCGCGAGAGCGCCTGAGGAAAGCCGGGTGGCCATCTACTACGCGCACCACGGAGTCATCGCACCTGGCCCAGATGCGCCTGTTATGCACGAGCAAGTAATCTGCCACGCCCCTGAGGCGCTCGAAGGCCTTGCGGTTGTCTATTATCATGGGCTCGCTCGGCATGTTGGCCGATGTCATGACGAGCGCCAGCACTCGCGCGTAGTGGAGCAGGAGGTGGTGGATGCCTGAGTAGGGCAGCATGACGCCTACCGTGTGTAGGCCGGGCGCCACGAGCTCTGAGAGCGGGAAGGGCTCGCGCTTCCTCAGCACCACTATGGGCCTGGCCGGTGACTCCAATAGCTCGCGCTCTAGGTCGCCTACTAGGGCGTAGCGTTCTACATCGCGCACGCTCAGGCTCATTATGGCGAAGGGCTTGCCGGGCTTGCGCCTACGCTCCCTCAAGCGTGCTACGGCATCGTCCTGATCTGCCCTCACGGCCAGGTGAAAGCCCCCTATGCCCTTCACGGCCACTATGAAGCCCTCCCTCAGCAGGCGTGCTGCCTCGACCAGCGGGTCCTTGCAGTCCACGAGCTCCCGGTCGGGCGTGTAGAGAGTCATCTGGGGGCCGCAGAGGGGGCAGCATATCGTCTGAGCGTTGAAGCGCCTGTCTAAGGGGTCGTTGAACTCCCGGGAGCAGAACTCGCACATGGGGAACTCGTCCATGGTGGTGCGCTCGCGGTCATAGGGTAAATCAGTCATGATGGTGAAGCGGGGGCCGCAGGCCGCACAGCACGTGAACGGGTAGTGGTAGTGGCGGTCCCCGGGGTCATATATCTCGGCCAAGCACTTATCGCACACTGCTATATCGGGTGGTATGATAGAGAACTCGCGCGCTCTCCCGCGCTTATCGCTGGCCACGATTTGGAAGTCATCGGGCAGCTTCTCGCTCTCACGCACTTCCTGCCACTCCACGTCAACACGCGTGTATTGCGCTATCGGTGGCTTCTCGGCCACCAGAGCCCTCAAGAAGTCTTTTATGGCTTTTTCTGGCCCGTAAAGCTCTATCCTAACACCCGCGTCGCCCAGATTACACACGCTGCCCTTGAGGCCCCTCTTCACGGCTAGGCGGTAGACGAAGGGCCTGAAGCCTATGCCCTGTATGAGGCCTGCCACGTGAACCACGGCTTTCCTCGCGCGCTCCTGCGCCAAGGCAGGCCCCCCGGCCTTAGCATATCCTGGGCATGGGGGCCCCGATGGGCTCCCTCATCAATCTCTTCCCGCCCACCACGGTCTCCATGATGACGCGGCCTTGCCCGGGCCTCGCCTCGCCCACCAGGGCTGCCTCACGGCCATAGCGCGTCCCCCTGATAGCCTCCAGCACTTCCTCAGCCCTATCGGGCCTCACGCCCACGATTGCTATGCCCTCGTTCGTGAGCTCTAGCGGGTCAAGGCCCAGCATCTCGGCGGCGCTGCGCACTTCCTCGCGTATGGGCAGGTCGGCCTCGCGCAACCAGATGTCCACGCCCGACTTACGCGCCATCTCGTTCAGGGCGCCGGCCACTCCCCCGCGCGTGGGGTCCTTCATGGCCGTGACCTCGCCGGCCTTGAGAGCCGCTTTCACGACTTCCCAGAGCGGCGCTACATCGGATCGTATGGGGGCCTCGAAGGACAAGCCCTCTCTCACGGACAAGAGAGCCATGTGGTGGTCCCCTATGGTGCCCGTTATGATTATCTTATCGCCCGGCCTCAGGCCGGCATCCGTTATCACGCGTTCGGCCAGCCCCAGGCCGCAGGCGCCTATCACCACTTCATCTAGCTCTCCCTTTTCCATGACCTTCGTATCGCCGGCCACCAGGGGGACGCCCACCTCCACGCACACCTCGTTGATGGAGCGCGTGATGCGCTTCAGCTTCTCTATCGGGAAGCCCTCCTCCACGATTATGGCCGTGGCCAAAGCGAGAGGTCTGGCGCCCATCATGGCCAAGTCGTTCACGGTCCCGCAGGCCGCTAAGCGCCCTATATCGCCTCCAGGGAAGAATATGGGCTTAACCGTGTAGGCATCCGTGGTGAGCACGAGCTTATAATCACCGAGCGGGATGAAAGCACCATCATCCATCTCCGGTAAGCCCGTGCCGCCTGGCACCTTGTTCAGCTCGTAGGCTGGCAAGATGACCTGCTCCAACAGCTCGCGCGTGAGCCTCCCGCCGCTCCCATGCTCCAGCGTTATCACGCCTTCCATGCCCTTCCACGCCCTGCCAGGGACCGGGACATGAGCGCCATAATAAAGGCACGGGGAGCCTTCAGGGGCCCGGGGGGCAGTTCAGCCCGCTAAAATTACCTCTATGGCTCCTTGCTCGCAGGCCTTAGCGCAATCGCCGCAACCCCAGCAATCGCTTGACCTCACGGGGTAAGCTAAGTCGTCGACTAGCTCCAGCACCCCGTAAACGCAGGCTCTCACGCAGGCCCCACAGCCCACGCACTTCCCCGGATCCACGATTACCCTGTAAGGCATGCCCGTGTTCACGCGGGCTAGGACGGCCTTAATAGCCCTCGCGGTGGATTATCTCGCCCAAGCCCCTGCGCCTCGGGGGCCTTGGCCTCTCCGCCGGATGTCCGATGGGCACTACGGCCACGGGCCTTACCTCGGGCGGTATGCCCAACACGCGCCTTACGGCCACCTCGTCAAAGGCGCCTACCCAGCAGGTACCGAGACCAAGCGCGTGGGCGGCCAAGAGCATGTTCTGCGTGGCCGCGGCCGTGTCCTGTATGCAGTAGAGGCCGGAGCCCCTGGGGCCGTAGACGCGTGCTGACCTGAGGGGGTCGGCGCACACCACTACCACCACGGGCGCCTCGGCTACAAAGGACTGCCCGAGGGCCGCTCGGGCCAGCTTCTCCTTGAGCCCCTGGTCCTGGACCACCACGAACTCCCAGGGCTGGAGGTTACCGGCTGACGGTGCCCAGCGGGCCGCGTCTATGAGCGTTTCCACATGCTCCCAGGGCACTTCCTCGGGCATATAGCGCCTTATGCTCCTGCGCGTCCTGATGGCCTCCAGAACCTCCAAACGCGACACCAGTATAGCTTGGGCCTTGGCGGCACTTTACGTTTTCCTAGCCTAAGCCTTATCAGCCATGGGGCCAGCTAGGGCCGGCATGGGCGGGGAAGAACCTCGTGTGGGCGTGTTCGTCTGCCACTGCGGCTTCAACATAGCTGGTGTCGTTGATGTGGCCCGCGTGGCCGAGCTCGCGGCTGAGCTGCCGAGCGTGGTGGTGGCCGAGCATTACCCTTATATGTGCTCTGAGCCCGGCCAGGCCTTGATAATAGAGCGTGTTAGAGAGCACAAGCTCAACCGCGTGGTGGTGGCTGCCTGCTCGCCGGCCATGCACGAGCCCACCTTCAGGGCCGTGCTCCAGAGGGCCGGCCTGAACCCTTACCTGCTCGAGATGGCTAACATACGCGAGCACTGCTCTTGGCCTCACGCCCACGAGCCGGGGAAGGCCACGGAGAAGGCCTTCAAGCTCGTGGAGATGGCGGTGGCCAAGGCCAGGCTCTTAGAGCCCCTTGAGCCCAGGGAGGTGCCTATCGAGAGAGCAGCGCTCGTGATAGGGGGAGGTATCGCTGGCATAACAGCTGCCCTTGACCTGGCCGACGCCGGTGTGCGCACCTACTTGGTCGAAAGAGCGCCCTCAATAGGCGGCAAGATGGCCATGCTTGACAAGACCTTCCCGACCCTGGATTGCGCGGCCTGTATTCTCACGCCTAAGATGGTGGCCGTGGCCCGGCACCCGAACATAGAGCTCCTGGCTTACTCTGAGGTCAAGGAGGTCAGGAGGACCGAGGGTGGCTTTGAGGTGAGGGTGCTGAAAAAGGCCCGTTACGTGGACGAGGAACGATGCACGGGCTGTGGGGCCTGTATGGAGAAGTGCCCGATTAAGGTGCCCAGCGAGTTCGACCAGGGCCTGGGCTACCGTAAGGCCATCTACATGCCCTTTCCCCAGGCCGTCCCACGCGTGGCCACCATAGACCCCGAGCACTGCCTCTACCTCACGAAGGGGAAGTGTCGTGTCTGTGAGCGCTTCTGCCCTGCGGGCGCCATAGACTTCAGTCAACAGGACAGGGAGCTGCTGCTCAAGGTCGGGGCCATAGTGGTGGCCACAGGCATGGGCCTGTTGGACCACAGGCACCTGTCTGAGTACGCGGGCCTGGATAGCCCCAACGTGATAACGCATCTCCAGCTCGAGAGGCTCTTGAGCTCCTCAGGCCCCACAGGCGGTCGCGTCCTGAGGCCCTCTGATGGCCGTGAGCCGAGGAGCGTGGCCATCATAACATGCGTGGGCTCTAGGGACGAGAGGGCGAACCGTTACTGCTGCCGTATAGGCTGTGGCGTGGCCGTGAAGCAAGCCGTCTTGCTGAGGGAGCGTTTGGGGCCGGGCGCCGAGATATACGTCTGCTTCATGGACATGCGCACTTACGGGCGCGGCCTCGAGGAGTTTTACGCTAAGGCACGTGAGGAGGGCATAAAATTCATCAGGGGCTCGCCTGCCGAGGTAGAGGCCCTCCCGGACGGGCGCCTCAGGCTGGCTGTCTACGACCAGAGCACGGGCAAGCTCTTAGAAATCCTGGCCGATTTAGTGGTCCTGGTGGTCGGCCTCACGCCCCCGTCCGGCTTAGCGGAGCTCGCGGCCATGCTCAAGGTGCCCGTGGGGCCAGATGGCTTCCTCCTAGAGGCTCACCCGAAGCTTAGGCCAGCTGAGACGCCCATAAGGGGCATATTTATAGCTGGCGCCTGCCAGGGGCCTAAGGACATAGTGGAGACCACGGCCCACGCTAGCGCGGCCGCCATGAAGGCCGCCTCCATGCTCCTCAAGGGCTACTTGACGGCTGAGCCCTTCACGGCCGTCGTGGATGAGGAGCGCTGCCGTGGCTGCGGCAGGTGTGAGGAGGCCTGTGAATATGGGGCCATAAGCGTGGTAGAGCGCGATGGGCGCTTGATAGCGCGTGTGAACGAGGCCCTCTGCGAGGGCTGCGGTGCTTGTGCGGTCAGGTGCCCCACGGGGGCAGTGAGGGTGAGGGGTTTCAAGCCAGAACAGATATTGGCCCAGGTGGCCGTAGCCGCGAGGTGAGAGGGCTTGTCGGGGCTCACGGACCTCATGACCATGGCTAAGCCCAACGAGGAGCTGAAGCGCAAGCTAGCGCCCCTTCTGGCCAAGCTGCCTGATGCCTGCCTTCAGTGTGCCCGTTGCACTTCAGGCTGCACGGCCTTCAGGCTGCTTGAGCTAAAGCCACACGAGATAGTAGCCTGCGCCAGGCTGGGCTTCTTAGACGAGCTCGTGTCTTCTAAGGCCATCTGGGATTGTGCTCTCTGTCTGAAGTGCGTGGAGAGATGCCCCCAGGGCGTGGCGCCAGCTGAGCTTATTTTGGCCCTGAGGAACGAGGCCGCAGCCAGGGAGCTAGAGGTCCCAGAGGGCTTAAGCACGGTCCTTATGTCCATCATGGAGAGGGGGCTGGCCTTCGCGCCCAGGAAGGCCGTGGCCAGAGACGGCCGTGCTTATGGCCGCGAGGACGTGGGTCTCCCAGCCCTTGAGGTCGGCTTAAGCGAGGCAGCTATGATGGCCCTTATGGAGCTCATGGGGGGTGCGTGATTTGGAAGCCGAGATCGCCGTCTTTTGGGGCTGCCGCGCCCTATCCGGCGACCTAGCTCTTGAGCTCTCCACAAGGGTCGTGATGGAGGCCTTAGGCGTCCGCCTCTCGGATTTAAGGCGCCAGGCTTGCTGTGGGGAGCCGCTGAGGAGCTTCAGCATACCGGCTTCCTGTTACCTGGCCTTGAGGATGCTAGCCTTGGCGGCTGAGGAAGGCCATGAGGAACTCTTCGTGCCGTGCAGCAAGGGTTACTACATGATGAAGTGGTCCCAGGAGGTCTTAGCACGCCAGGAAGGGCTGCGGGAGGCCGTTAAGAAAGCTCTGGCCTCGGAGGGCTTAGACATGGCCAAGCTGGCCCGCCCCCTGAGTATTTTAGATGTGCTCGGCGGCCTGGTGGGGCCTGAGGCCATTAAAGGGGCCGTGGAGCGCGAGCTGGGCTTAAAGGCAGCCATGCACCCCGGCTGTTACCTGCTGAGGTCCGGGGAGGCATATCGCGTTTTAGAGGACCTTAAGGCCGTCTTGGCGGCCGCTGGAATAGAGGCGCCTTATTACGCTGGACTGGTGGACTGCTGCGGCGGGACCCTAGAACTCACGCGGCCCGACGCGGCTCTCACCCTGGCTGGCTCAAAGCTCAAGAGCGCTGCTGAGGCTGGCCTAAGCTGTATCATCGTGACTTGCCCCACCTGCTTCGCCATGTTAGACGGGAGACAGGAGGAGGCTCTGGCGGCGGCTGGCGGCGGGAAGCAAGTGCCCGTCCTCTACTTGACGCAGATTTTAGGCCTCGCCCTGGGCATAGAACCACGCGAGCTGGGCCTGCCCTTCAATAGAAGCCCGGTAGAGGAGGTAAGCCCCTGAGGGCCCCCCTCCTACGCCTGATGAGCCAGAAGGCCCCAACAGCAGCTGCCGCCGTCGAGGTGGCCGCGACCGTGAAGTAGAGCTCGATGGGCGATATGAAGCGCTCAACGCGCACCTCTACCATCTGGCCGTGTGTGGCAGCGGTGAAGCGTGTTTTAACGGGCCTGGCCAGCTCCGCCGAGACCACGGCAAGGTATTCACCTGGCACGAGCCCCCGGAGCTCGGCTCGTCCTCCTGGCCCGATGAGGAAAGTGCCCACGTAGGTCCCGTTGGCCGTGTAGAGATCTACCTTAGCTCCCTCAACCGGCCTGCCCCAGGCATCCACCACGACGAGCACCACGCTTAACACGCGGCACTTGAGCACTTCCGCTTGCTCATCGCGCGTCAGCTCTAGGCTGCCCTCGTAGACCTTCACCCTGCTCCCCGCGAGAGGCCAATACACCTTGACCGCGTAAGCGGCTGTTGGCAGATCTTCGAGCCTTAAGGTGCCGTTGGACCTGATCGTGCCATTTACCACTAGCCCGCCAGGCCCCTCGAGCTTTACCTCGGCACCGGCTAGCGGTTCCCAGCCCTCGTTCACGCACGTGATGTTAAGGTCCAAGAGGGAACAATTCACGACCACCTCGCCGGGGCTCGGGACGGTCACCTCGACCTCCGCTACCTTTACGCCGTAGGAGAAGGCCCTGAGGACGTAGGTCCCAGGCGGCAAGCTGCTGAAGCTGGCCCTGCCGTCCGGCCCGGTTGTGTTCTCGAACTCAAGCCTGCCCCCAAGGCTTAATCTCACGGTCATATTGGCTACGGGGTTTTTCCCGTCCGCGTCTAGGCAGAGGACACTGAGCTTATGCGTCTTCGCGCCGGCGAGCACCGTGCTTGGATCCCCGAGAGGGCTGCCGTATTCGGCTATGGTCTTCCAGTCCAAGAAGTATGATTTCCCGTTGACCAGCCACGTCCTTATCAGGCCGCAAGCTAGTATGTAGTCCTCGAGCCCCTCGGCCCACACCTGGCCTAGGAAGGAAGCGCCGGAGAAGAAGGCCTTAGCAAAGAGCACGTCTAGCTTGCCCGCGAGGGCGTAGGCAGCCGTCTGTCCTCCACAGAGCCAAGCTACCCTGGTGGCCCCGAGGTAAGCTATCGCGCCCCTGTATGGCTCGAGCAGGAAGCGCTCACCCAAGCAATCCCTATCTGAGAACCTCGCGGTCAAGCAAGCGGCCGCTATTACTATGGGGAACCTCGGTCCGTTCTCCAGGCTGGCTAAGTCAGATGAGCTGAAGTAGTCATTCTGGCCCAGCTCCCAGGCCTCCACGTCCCCGTGGCCGGCGAAGTTCGCGAGCCCACACCCCTCGCCCAGCTCGGCCTCGACCATGCTGCTGGTGAGGTTGCCGAAGCTCTCGTAGAGCTTCACGATGGAGAAGCCCGATGGAGCCTCGCTCGACACCACGTCCTTGACGATCTCGCCCTCTGGTCCCTCGTAGCCCTCTCCCTGGAAGAGGTCCAGGCCCATGAGCACTAACCTGTGCGCCCAACTGGTGTTGCCTGTCTGGGCGGCTTGCCAGTAGGCCATCAACTTGTCCACGAGGGCCTGGGCCTCGTCCAGTGTGCTGGCCGGGAGGCGCCCTATCATGACGTCTGGCCAGCCGTCCACGGGCTCATCTGGTAGCTCGCCCCAGTATGCATCGTTGTCGTCGTTCCAGGTAAAGTTGGCCGGCAGGACATCCGCGTAGTATAGGTCCGCCTCCACGAGAGCGCCATCTCCCCCGGGCTCGTCATCTTGGAAACCATCCGGCACGTAAACCATCCTCGTCGGCACTACATCTTGGTCGCCGAATATGATGACGAATTTCACGCCCAGCTCCTCTACGGCATCCCCGATGAAGTTCCTGATCCTCTCCTGGATATCACGGCCTCCATAGTGCTCCCTCACCCACCCTACCGTCCTAACCACAGTCATTAGCCCGCTCGCGTTCTTCCAGGCTGCTAACCTCTCGGCCGCCGGCAGGAGGTCGGAGTTCGTGATGACCAACGCCATAGCTCCCTGCCCGACTCGCGGCGCTAACGGGGTCAGGGCCATTACTTTCACGCGAGCCCACCCGATTGAGAGGACCTCGTGCTTAGCCAGGTCATAGCGGGCCGGGAACAGCCTTATGACCACGAACATCTTGAGCTCTAGGTCCTTGGGGTCTAAACCATAATGCACTTCATGCTCGAACCAGGTGCCCGGCACGATACCGGCTGCCTCATGCTTCTCTGGGCGCTTTAAGACCTCTTGGCCAGAAGCGCCCGCCGGTACCGGGCTGGGGACCGGCGACCACTTGGCGTTTATTCCCAGCTCTCTCACGGGTCCGGTTTTGACCTCTACGTCCACCAGCTTAGAGCACCAATCGAACTTGAACACTAGGACTCTGACCGGCACGAGGGGGCAGCCGCTCACGGCCAGGTTGTCGCAACCTTCTGCCGAGATGCCCAGGAAACGTCCTTCTACATCAAAAATAGGCCTAAGTGGGCCGAAGTGGACGGTGATTTCCCTGACCTGTCTAGTGTAGGAGATAGGCCCCGGCCTTACGGCAGCACGGGCATCCCGGCAGCAGTGCACTGGCTGCGGCAATAGAGCTGGGATGGCCAAGCTCAGGATGATCAGGACCGCCAGCAAAACGGGCTTAAGCAGCGCTCTAACCTTCATGGCCGCCACCCGCCAGCCCCCTCATATCATGAACTCCGGTATCCCCTCTGGCCTATAGGCTATCCTGGGCCTCAGCCCTCTTTTCTTCATCAGCTCCACGACGTGCGGGTAAAGGATGACGTATTCCTCATCTATTTCCTCCGCCAGGGCCGGGTGTATCTCGGCTAGCCTGACCCTCAAGGCCTTGTAGCTCTCCGGCGTGCTGAAGCTGAGCATGACGGCAGCGTAAACGCGCTCCCCTGGCTCTAGGCCTGCTTCCACTAAATTCTTGAGGGCCTTGAGCTGGTAGCGGAAGAACTCAGGTTTGGCAAGCGTCAGGGCGTGGAATTCTCGCTCGCTCGTGCCCTTGAGCGATACCCTGACCACCAGGCGCCCATGCTCGGCCAGTTCTCTCGCGTAGCTCTCATCGGCTCCTATCAGGATGCCGTTGGTCTCCAACACGAACCAGTAGGGCGTGTCGTCGAATAAACCCAGGAGGGCAAGTAAGTGGCGCTTGGAGAGCGTGGGCTCCCCGCCGCTGAGCCTCACGAGCTTGTAGCCCCTCCTCCTGGCTATGGAAGTCAGCTTCTGAAAGACCTCCTCAGGCCCATAAAAGTGCCCCTTGGCCATGACATGGCTAGCAGCTCGCCAGGACCAACAGAAGCCGCACCGCAGGTTACAGCCCACCACATCGCCCGTGGCTATGCCCCCGTACCAGCGGCCCCCCCTGAACCTATAATAACGGCGCTCCTCCACGCCACCCGGCCTCACGCGCGTCACGCGGGCTTTCACGCGCTCGGCCAGCTCTAACGGGTCGTAGCCCGGCCTAACGTCCAGGCCTCCTCACCTCCTCATCAGGCCAGCGGGGTCCTCGCCCTTACTGAGGTAGAGGGCGCCGTAGAGGAAGGCCGCTGTCTGGAACCAGCCAGCCATATGCTCTAGCTCGCGCATGAGGATGGCCGTGATACAATCGCGTGCCTGTGGGCAGAGCTCAGGCCCTCTGAGGCAATCGTAGCGCGTGCAGAGCTCCTTCTTGGGTATCCTGGCGTCTTCATCGGCTAACCCGAGGGCCCTGGCGACGGCCAATAAGTGCCTGTCGGCTGGCGCGAGCTGCGTGAGGCCGAAGCAGAAGAGGCCGAAGGCGTGGACGGTCTTGGGGCCCACGTGGGGGAGCGCTAGCAGCCTGGCCTTCACGGCCGAGAAGGTCCCCTCAGAGCCCATGAGCTCTGGCCCTGGCGCCAGGCTCCCAAGGGCCTCCTCTAGCTCGGGCTTGATCTCGGCCAGCTGGGCGAGCTGGTAGCTCGTTCCGAAGTCCCTCGGGTCCAAACGGGCTAGGCCAGCTTCATCGCGGGCTACTCGGGCCATTTCCCTTACCCAGCGCACCGTGTTGGCGTGGTAATCTGTATTGCGAGAGAGGAAGATGGCGTAAAACATGGCCTTTATATCCCAGGGGTTCACAGCTAAGCCTAGGCCCGGGAAAACCTGCCAGAGCTCGTAGAGGTAAGCTGCCTTACGGCGCTTCAAACGCTTCGCGTTTTCAAGAGGATCAAACCAGGCCCCGCTGAGCAAGGAAGCTTCAAAAAGACCGCATCCTTCATAGATGACCGTGCCCGTGTAGCCCTCCAGCCTCAGGCCAGCTCTATGACCGTATATCTTAACGAAGCGCCTCTCGCCAGCTTCCTCGAAGAGGGGGAGAGAGAAGCTGGCCTGGAGGGAGAGGGCCAGGTCGAATTCCTCCCAGGCTTCTAACACGCCCTTTAAGGCCATGAGGCCCGCCTGCCCACGTAAGGCCGGAAATACTTATAAACTGTCGGCCCCCGGTCGGGCAGGTGCCGGGCCGTGAACCTGAGGGCTAAGAGGCGCATGGCCGCTGAGGTATTGGGCGTAGGCGAGTCACGCATCTGGATAGACCCAGATTACCTAGACGTAGTAGCTGATGCCATCACGAAGGACGAGATAAGGCGCCTCATTCACGAGGGCATCATAAGGGTCAAGCCAGAATCGGCCCCCAGCAGGGTAAGGGCGCGCAAGATAAAAGCCCAAAAGAGGAAGGGGCGTAGGCGCGGTCCTGGCTCTAGGAGCGGCGCCAAGCACGCGGTGGTGCCCAGGAAGAGGCTCTGGATAATACGCATAAGGGCCATAAGGAAGCGCCTCAGGTACCTGAGGGATCGCAGGGCCATAACGGTCAGCGTCTACAGGCGCTTGTACATGATGGCTAAGGGCGGCGCTTTCAAATCGGTAGCTGACCTAGAAAGGTATATAACGGCTCATGGCCTTTGGAGGAGGCCTAAGAAGGCCTGACCGGGTGATCTCCAGCCGGGCGATCAGGCTGGCCCGGCTTCCTCCACTACGGATTCCACGAAGCCCACTATGCGGTCCGCTATCATGACGAACTTCTCGGCTTCCTCGTGTGTGCAGGAGGCTGGATCCTTCCTCGACCGGCCGTAGAGTTCTTCCACGAATTCTATCTCGGCCTTCCTCTCTTCTAAGAACTTATCCACGGCTTCCCGGCATCCAAGGGCCTCCCCGAGGGCTTTTAAGAGCTCCGTGATGCCCCTCGCCCTGGGCTCAGCTCCGGTGCGCTCTATGATACGCGCCCTTATCATGAGCTGGACAAACTGGTAAGCGCTTATGCAGGCTAAGTTGAATAGACCGGTACTCAGGTTCGCGTCGGCGGACTTACGGGCTTCTTGGGCACGCCTTATCATCCTGCCCACGAGCCTAGTCGTGCTCACTTAGGGGCACCACCTGGGCCTAGAGCCCGAGGGGTAAAAAGATAAGCATTACGATGGATTAATGAGGGCTGGCGGGCGCTCGCGCCTGACAACTACAACTCCCTCTCGAAGGTCAAGTGCCTGAAGGCCCTCTTGAAGCCCAGCCTGGCATAGAAGGCCAGGGCGCCCGTGGGGTTTTCATCATCCACGCCCAACTCTATTACCTCAGCGCCCTTAGAGGCCAGCCACTTTATGGCCATGAGCATGAGGGCCGTCCCCACGCCCCTACGCCTGAAGGGCTTGAGGACGCCTATAGAGCTTATGAAACCACGCTTGAACGGCAGCTCCGGTAGGTCCTTGCTCACTGTGGCGATAACATAACCCACCGGCCGCCCGTCTAAGAAGGCGAATACCACATAATCCTCGTAGCCCTTGCATTCGAACCAGGCCCTGGTCTCCTCTAGCATCTCAGGCCTGAAATCGAAGTGCTCTGAGAAGGCCTCATTATAAAGCTCGTTCAACACCCTGAGGTCCTCCTCGCTCCCGAGCGGGTCGGCGGGCCTGAGGACGGCCTCACGGCAGGGCCTAAGGTCCTTGGGAAGCCCCCCGGCTTAAGCCTCATGATACTGAAGCGCCTGACCACCTTGAAGCCTAGGGTTTCATATAACCTCATCCTCGCCTTCATGTTGTCTCTGGCGTAGGCGTGAACGATCCTCGCGCCCTTAGCCGAGAGCCAGGAGAGGGCGCGCTCTATCAGGGCCTTGCTCATCACGCTTCCCTCTAATCCCGGCCTCACGGCGAAATCGTAGATGTAACCCTTAGGCGGCTCCCTCAGCCTGTCTAAGTAAGCCCTAATGATGCCCACGGGCTCGCCCGCCAGCTCGGCTAAGAAGATCTGGCTATCCCGCCACCAGGGCGTGCTCTTCGCCCACTCCACGTCGTCTTCATCTAGGGGCTCGAACTCGCGCCCGTAATAGAGGCTATAATAGGCGTTGAAGAGCTCTATCCAAGCTCCTTCATCGCGCCCCTCCACGAAAGGCCTGATTTTGACGGTTTCACTTCCAGATGACATGGGATCCTGCCCCCTCCTGCCTGGCAGCCTCACTAGGCCAGGTCTTACGTTCAGCGGCCCTATATATGCCTGTCCTCCGCCCTACTGGCTTCGCTTAGGCAAGCCGATGCCATGGCCGCGAGTATGAGACTTGCCCCCAGGGCTTGAAGGGTCCCCATGGCTTCGCCTAAGGCCAGGTAAGCGAAGAAGGCCGCAAAGACGGGCTCTAAGAGCAGCACGATGGCGGCTGCCGCCGGGCTCAAGTGCCTCTGGCCCAGCACTTGGAGGGCAAATGCCAAATCGCTACAGGCCAGGGCTAGGTAAGCCAGCAGGAGGAGGGCTAAGGGGCTAAAGGCCCTCGGGCCCCCTCTCCCGGTCCCGGCCATGATTAAATCGGGGATAGCAAACGCGAGGGCAGGTGCCATCTCGAAGAAAGTGAAGACGCCTGGGTCGCAGCGGCTGTACCTGGCCACTAGGAGCACCTGGGCTGCCCACATGAAGGCCCCTAAGAGGATTAACAAGTCACCTACGTTGAAGCCCGCCCCGGGCGCTGTTAGCAAGTAGAGGCCGGCCACGGAGAGGGCCAGAGAGGTTGCTAGGCTGAGCCTGTATTCCTTGGCCGTGAGGGCCGAGTAAGCATGGACGAAGACTACGTTGAGGCCTGTTATAAAGGCCGAGTTGGAAGCGCTGGTGAGGCCCGTGCCCCAGCCCTGGAGCCAGAGACCAAGTGCATAAGCCAAGCCTGTCATGAGGCCGCCCAGGGCAGCCTCACGCGTCAGCCGTCCCCTTCTGGCCGCGTAGGCCACGTAGGGGCTCAGGCCTAGTATGGCTATGGTGCTCCTGACCCAAGTGTAGGTGAAGCTCCCGACCTCGGAGACCACCACCTTGATAACCGAGAAGGAAGAGCCCCATAGGGCAGCTGTCAGCACAAGTGCTCCTAGCCCCCTCAGGGAACGTCTTGGTGATCTCCTGGTCCGTCTCTCTCCGCGTTGGCTCATGCCTAAGGCCACCGCCACGATGCCTGGGATACCGCCGGCTTTTTAGCACGAGGGTAGCTCCCACGCCCGGCGGGCCGGCTTGTCGATCGATCAGCGCGTAGAGGCCCGGCTTGAGGAGCGATGGAAGGACTTAGCGGCCGAGTACGTGGCTAGGACCCCGCGCTCCCGGGCACTGTTCGAGCGTGCTAAAGCCGTGCCGCCTGGCGGCACCACTTACCACATAAGGTACTACAAGCCCTACCCGGCCTTCATAGCCAAGGCCAAGGGCCCTTCTGTCTGGGACGTTGACGGCAACGTCTATGATGATTACTGGATGGGGCACGGAGTCCATATCTTAGGTCACGCGCCTGATTTCGTGCTAGAGCGCGTCAGGGAAGCAGCGGTTAGGGGGACGCACCCCGGTTACCTACACGAGCTCCTAGTCAATTACGCGGAGCTGCTCGTCCGCGTAATACCCGGGGCCGAGATGGTTCGCTTCTGCAACAGCGGGACAGAGGCCATAAAGGGAAGCCCGAAGCCTGTGAGGGCGAATGTGGGGCGAAGAGCACCAGAGGTATGTGGGGAGCTTCCGTTCCCCCCGAAAGCCCGGCCATGAAGCTCCCAGACGGGAGGGAGCCGGGAAGTCCCGTTCGGACATAAATGCCCCGAATGTCCGGGCGGGACAGAACGGGTACCTTCACCGGCAACCCTATCACGCTCGCCGCTGGTCACGCTCTGGTGAGCTACCTAGCGGGCTGCAGGCACCTCTACGAGCGCTTTAACGCTTTCTGGGGTCGCGTGAGGCGCGAGCTGGAAGCGCTAGGCCAGGAACACGGCCTGCCTGTCTACGCGACGGGTGCCGGTAGCCTGATAGGGCTCCACTTTACCACAGAGAGACCCACCGAGCACAGGACCGTGGTGGAAGGCCGTTGGAGCGAGAAGGTATACGAGCTTTACCACCTCTACATGCGCCTCAAGGGCATCCTCTATTTGCCCAAGAGGTCTTCCTCTTGCCCTCTATGGCTCATGAGGAAGCCCAGGCCGAGAAGTTGGTGGGAGAAACGGCTCGTTTCCTGGCCGAGCTAGCTTCCGATAAACTAGTAAGGGAGTGGGTATCCGGCCTGCTGAGGTGAGGTAGGGCGAGCACAGTCTACGGCCCCATCATCTCCTGGCGTCTCGGCCGCTCGCTCGGCATAGACCCCATAACGCCCCCGAAGGTATGCACGTTCGAATGCATTTATTGCCAGCTCGGGAAGACGCCCCGGAAAATAGCATCGCCAAGCGATTTCAAGCCTAAGGTCCACGTGGAAGACGTGGTGAAGGATCTAGAGGAGGCCTTAAGGGGCCTTGACGTGACCCTGGTGGATTACATCACCTTCTCGGGCTGCGGGGAGCCCACCCTCCACCCCGAGCTGGGTGAGATGATAGAGGCCGTGAGGCGCATCTGCCCGCGCGTGCCGATCGCCATCCTCACGAACGCCTCCCTCTTCTGGCTTGATGAGGTCGTGGAAGCGGCCTGCAAGGCCGACCTAGTGGTGGCCAAGTTAGACGCGGCCGATAGCGCGACCTTCAGGACCATAAACAGGCCGGCTGAGGGCATCACCTTCGAGTTAGTGTTAGAAGGTCTGAAGAAAGCCCGCGAGACCACTAAGGGGCGCCTCGCCATTCAATCTATGTTCCTTAAGGCCCACGGCAGGCCCCTTAACATAGGCCAGCTGGCCCTGGCTAAGATGGCTGAGCTACTGACCGACATACGCCCCGATCAGGTCCAGGTGAACACGCCCACCAGGCCGCCGGCGGAACGCTACGTCGAGCCCCTGGGGCCTGAGGAGCTCTCAGCAGTAGCGGGCTTCTTGGCTTCGCGATTAGAGGGCGTAGAGGTCATCTCCTGGCGCCAGCCCACCATCGTGCCGGCCAGGCCTGGGGCGCCCAGTCTCAGGCAAGCCATCCTGGGCCTCCTGGAGCGCAGGCCGTGCAGGTTCCATGAGCTCTGTGCTTCCACGGGCGGGGACCCCATGACCGTTAGGGTCGAGCTCGATAGGCTGGCTTCAGAGGGCGTATTGACCATCAGGGATTACCGTGGGGAGAGGTTTTACTCGTTGAAAAAGGCTCCTCCGTAGTAAAGGCCCTCGCCAATATTTTTATTATCTTCGGCCATATGTATTCGCCTACCCGCTTATTGGCGCCTCCACCATCTAAGATGACGTATTTGCCATCGCACACCTCTTCGGCCAGGGCCTCTAACTCCTGGACCAGTCTCACGAAGAACTCCTCGCTGAGACCCAGGCTCCCGTAATCATCCCTGTGCGTATCATGGCCGAGGAAATGGACGAGCATCTGGGGCCTGAAGGCCCTTATAGTCGAGAAGAACGCCCTCACGCGGGCCAGGTAAGCCTCATCACTGCTGCGCCAGCCCATGTCCACGCATATCTTCGTGCCCTCATCCTCGACGGCGTCCCTGTGGCAGAAGCAGATGTGGAGCACGTCCTTATCGCCCATGAGCACGTCGCGAGCACCGTCGGCGTGGTGGGCGTCCGTATCTATGTAGGCCAAGCGCCTCAGCCCCATCTCGCGCAGCCTTACGAGCGCTGGCCCTATGCAGGACAGGTAGGTGCCGCCCCAAGCGTAATCGCGGTGGGCGTGGTGACCGGCCGCCACCATGAAGACCACGGCGTTATCTAGCTCACCCGACCAGACCATCTCACACGCTCTGACGAAGGCCCCTACCGTCAGCCTAGCGCCCTCGTAATACCAGGCCTTCTTCACGCGAGCCAGGTACTCCGGTGTGTGAACGCGGGCCAGCAGTTCCTCGGGCACTGGCTCGGGCCTTATTAAACGGACGCCCGGGACCTCCTGTTCCAGCTTGGCGAGGAGGGACGGGAAGCGCGCGTACCTATCGCCTATTATGGGCCAGTCCCTGCCGACGAAGGCCTCGTGGAAGAACACCCCTGTAGTCATTTCCCTCCCCCTCTCCTGCCCAGGGCACTCGCCCGATAAGCCTTCCCCAGCCCGGGCCCGATTTAAGATGGCTGGCTGAAACGCAAGGCTTAAATAGATTTATCTCTCCAGCCCACCACGGTGGAGAAGCCGATGGCGAGGGTATTCTTCTCCGTGGATGTCCACGGTAGCTGCGCCCTCTGGAGGAAATGGCTTCGCGCCCCCGAGTTCTACAAGGCCGACGTGCTGATGCTCTGCGGCGACCTAACGGGTAAGATGCTCGTCCCCCTCATCCAGCAGCCTGATGGCTCTTACGTGCTCAGGTTCTGGAAGAGGAAGTTTGTCCTGAGGACCGAGGACGAGATACGCGAGATGGAGGAGAGGCTGAAGAACTCCGGCGTCTACCCGTTCAGGGCCACGCCTGAGGAGATCGAGGAGTTGAAGGCCAACCCGGACAAGGTAAACCAGATGATGACGGAGGCCATAGTGAACAGGATGAGGGAGTGGTTAGACATGATACTTGAGCACGTGGACCTCAATAAGGTTGAGGTCTACGTTATGCCCGGCAACGACGATATCTGGGAGATAGATGACGTGATCAAGGAGTACGAGGACAGGGGTATCGCCTACCTACTCGACAAAGTAGTGGAGATAGGTGGCATAGAGACAATAAGCATGGCCGAGGTGAACCCCACGCCTTGGGACACGCCCAGGGAGCTGCCCGAGAAGGACCTGGCGAAGAAGATAAAGAACTTGGTGAATAAGCTCTCCGACCCATCGCAGTCCATCTTCAACTTCCACTGCCCGCCCTACAACACCAAGCTCGACCTGGCGCCCAAGCTGGATAAGACGCTCAAGCCCGTCACGGTGGGCGGTGTGGTTCAGTTCGAGCATGTGGGTTCTAAGGCCGTCAGGGAGGCAGAACTCAAGTACCAGCCCCTCATGGGCCTCCACGGCCACATCCACGAGTCCTGCGCCGTGGACAGGTTGGGCAAGACGGTCGTGGTGAACCCAGGCTCCGAGTACGAGGCCGGTATACTCAGGGCCTTCATAGTGGAAGTCACGAAAGAAGGCGTCCAGAAGTACTGGCGCGTCGAGGGCTAAGCGCGGGCCTAAGGTGTCCCTCCAAGTTCTATTTGCCTTACCCCCCGTCTGGGGGAACTCAAGCCAGGTCCCTCTAGTGGGGATAAGCATCCTCAGGAGGGGGAGGGGAATGCACTTTGGATATGCATGATATAGGGACCCCAAATGATGAATTTTAATTGAATTTTTAATAAATATTGTGGGGGTTACGGAGGCGCTCAGACGGGTGGCAGCGTGCTGTAGATCTTAGATACGTCTATGCCCTCCTTGATGTTCATAGCCTGCTTGATCATGTAGATGACTAGGCCGACGACGATAGCGACGGCCGCGAACATAGCGGCCCAGAAGTCGAACTCCATGATACCGATGAACACGGCCAGGAAGCCGAAGATAGTGCCCAGAGCGCCCACTATGGATATCACGGGCACACCGCCTACCGTGTACTGCAACGGGCAGCGCTTGTAGATCTCAGGCTTGAACCAAGGCAAGATGAGCGCCATCAAGCCGTACAGCCAGAACGGCCAGAACATGGTGAAGTCCAGGATGCCCAGGATGACGCGGACGCTGTAGGCGGCGAAGCCCACGCCACAGAGGCTCCAAATGAAGCCCACGTGGGAGGCCCACGTGGGAGCGCCGAACCTGTTCACCTCGCTGAGCTTCTCGGGCAGGGCCCTATCGAAGGCGCAGGCGAAGATGGTCCTCGTCACCACGGCGTAGCAGGGCACACAGCTGTTGAAGAACCAGAAGGAGATGAATATCGGCAGGGCGGCGGCCAGGCCCACGTTGCCGCTCACCGAGCCGGCGAAGAAGGGCAGAGAGGGCATTATCACGGGCATTATTTTACCCAGCTCATCGGGGTACTCGTAGAACAGGAAGTTGTAAGCAGCGATGAACTGGGCCGGGTAGGCGTAGTAGGTAGCGCCAGCGCAGAGGCAGTAGATGAACCAGCAGAACAGGTAGCCGGGGATGTAGGCGTACTTGAAGGTCTTCTCCGGCGACTTCACCTCGCCGGAGACGTAGAGGATAGCGTCCTGGGCCGTGTAAGCCCAGAACGGGATGTAAAGCGACGCCAGGGTCGCTGTCCAATTCCAAGTGGCATTCGCACTTATCAGATCGGGATTGAGCTCCTTGGCCTTGGCAAGGATGGCCTCATAAGTGCCAGCACCCCACACCTTGTTCCAGTTAGCAGCAGGGTTGGCAGCGCCAGCGAGGAAGCAGCCAACACAGACGAAGGAGGCGACCAGCGGGATGTAAGTGATTATCCTCTCCAGCCACTTAATGGCCTTAGCGCCCACGAGGTTTATGGCCCACAGGAATATACAGAAGCACACACCGCCTATGACCCTACCCGTTAGTGAGCTCATCCACTCTCCAGCGCTGACCAAACCAGTGTTGCCGAGCGCGTAACCAGCGGCCGCCAGGCCGGAGCCGATCAGGCCGGTGGTGATGAACATCAGCAGGCCGACGGCTACACCATAACCTATAATCACCAGCCAGGCGGTGATGAAGCCCAGGGTCGGGTTTAGGATCCTGCTGGTCCAGACGTAGGGCCCGCCGGCCCTGGGCATCGCAGTCGCCAGGAAGGCGGTGGCGACTGCGATCCAGAAGAGCATCGCCGAGGTAATGAAGAACGACCAGAAAGCGTTAGCGCCCGGCACCGAGTAGGGCATCCTCGTGGAGTAGAAGTTGATGCCCGAGGCGGCCTGGGCAGCGAACGCCCACAGGAATACGTCTTGGAAGCCCAGCTCCCTGACTAGTCCCGAAGCTCGCCTTGCGAAAACAATCTCTTCCTCGCCGGACATTTTCCTCCCTGCCTCCTCGTGGTGTGTGCCGAGGAGTACAGCTTAAAAGGTTTTCGCGAACCTACTTGATCCAGATGTTTTTTCACGATGTCCAGCGATCTGCCGTGCCTAATCCACGAGGAGCTTCGAAACCCTTATAAATATCGTTTTCACTCCTCCTCTAAAGAGAGGGGTCTTGGATGGAGAAAGCCGCTAAGCCCGCGGAATTTGTCTCTATGTCAGACGAGGAATTCGTTAAGGAGGCCGCTGACATCGTTAAGAAGGCCGAGGAGAGGGGCATAGTGCTAAGGATACTGGGCGCCCTAGCCATCTACATACACTCCATGCACGTCCCCAAGGCCCTATCCATCTACGACCGGATAGGGCGCTTCGGCGAGGGGAAGCCGAAGTTCACGGACCTAGACCTCATGGCCTATAAGAAGCAGATAAAGCACGTGAAGAAGCTTCTAGAGAAGGAGCTCAACTTCGAACCGGACAGGATAATAAACGCCATCTGCAGCCCTAAGAGGCTCGTCTACTACCACCCCAAGGGCTACTACCATGTGGACGTGTTCTTCGATAAGCTGGAGTACAGCCACGACGTGGACTTCAGGAACGGGAGGCTCGAGCTAGATAACCCTACGATAACTCTGACCGATATAGTTTTAGAGAAGACGCAGATACACCAGATAAACCTGAAGGACATAGTGGACCTGATAGTCCTGTTCGTGGGCCACGATGTCGCTGACCACCACGAGAAGGAACTGGTGGACGGCAGCTACATAGCGCGTATCCTCGCTGACGACTGGGGCTTCTGGTACGATGCCACGCGCAACCTCAGCCTCGTAAAGAAGTACGCCCAGAAGTTCCACTCGGAAGGCAAGCTGGACGACGAAGAGCTCAACCTCGTAATAACGCGCGTGGACAAGCTCTTGAAGATGATAGATGAGACACCTAAGACCAAGAAGTGGCAGAAGAGGGCGAAGGTGGGCACGTCTAAGCCCTGGTACCGCGAGGTCTCCGACATAGAATTCCACACCGGCTGAGCTAAAAATATTTTTAGGCCCCGCTCGCCCGGGCTTCACCAGCCTACCATCTTCTTTACTACCTCGTCCGGCACACGGCCAGCTTCGACATCGGCTATGGCTTCCTCTATGATGTCTATGCCCCTGTCCAGTTCTTCCTCGCTGATGGTGAGCGGGGGCGCTATCCTGAGCACGGACTTGCCGAAGTGGATTAAGATCAGCCCTTTCTCCCAGCAACGCCAATCTACCTTGAGCGTCTCCTTGGTCGCGGGCTCCTTCGTCTTACGGTCCTTCACGAGGTCCACGCCTATCATGAGCCCCTTGCCGCGTACGTCGCCTATAAGCTCGTGCTCCTCCATCATCTCCCTGAAGCGCTTCATGGCGTGCTCGCCCAGCCTGGCCGCTCTCTCGTAGAGCTTCTCCTCCTCTATGACGCTTATAGTGGCCAGGGCGGCTGCGCAGCACAAGGGGTTGGCCTCGGTGGTGAAGACGTGGGCGGGCGCCTCCCAGGAATCCATGATCTCGCTCCTGGCCACCAGGGCGCTGAGGGGCATGCCGGAGGCGATGGCCTTGGCCATTATCATGACGTCTGGCTCCACGCCCCAGTGCTGGATAGCGAACCACTTGCCCGTCCTGCCGAAGCCGGTCTGGACTTCCTCGGCTATGAAGAGTATGCCGTGCGAGCGGCAGAGTTCGGCCAGCTTAGGCAAGTAATCATCGGGTGGTATGACCACGCCCGCGTCACCCTGTATGGGCTCTAAAATCATGGCCGCGACTTCCTCGGGCGGTATGACGGTGTCGAGGAGTTTCTCTATGAAGTCCAGGCAGTAGAGGCCGCAATTCGGGTACTCTAGCTTGAAGGGGCAGCGGTAGCAATCAGGGTAGGGCACATGGTATATTTCAGGCAGGAAGGGGCCGAGCTTCCGCCTCATCCTGAGCGTTATGGCCGAGAGGGAGAGAGCGCCGTAAGTAGTCCCGTGGTAAGAGCCCAGGAAGGCGATTATCTTCTTCCTACCCGTGTAGCTCCTGGCTAACTTGATGGCCCCGTCATTCGCGTCGGAGCCTGAGAGGCCGTAAGCTACTTTCTTCGGAAAGCTGCCGGGCGTTATCTGCACGAGCTTCTTGGCCAGCTCAATTGCCAGCTCGTAGTAGCAGTAAACGAGCGTGTTGTGGATGAACTTATCACACTGCTCCTTAATGGCCTGGACGACTTTCGGGTGCCTGTGCCCTACGTTCGTCACGGCGGCGCCGGAGAGGAAGTCTATGTACTCGTTCCCATCTACATCCCATACCTTAGAGCCCTCGCACCTTGCCACCACGAGCGGGTAGTACTTTATCCTGACGACGGGCGATAAGTACTTGGCGTCCTCTGCGGCTATTTGCTCGCAACGGGCTATGTTCTTCTCGCCCATAATGTCTCACCGGCCTTGCTTCTCCGTGTGTAGGCTATTTAGCCTTTGGGGTCTCCCCGCCCAGCGGCCTTAGCAAAAGGTATTTACGTTAGCGGGGCCAGTAAGTGAGCATGACGGCTAAACCCCCTCCGGAAGGTTTAGTAAAGCGTCCTTAGAGCTCACCATCGAGAAGGCTTTCGATTACGCGGATAGAGTAGCCGAGTTCGCGGCCAAGGGGAAGCGTGTGATAAGCTTCGGCATAGGGCAGCCAGATTTCCCCACGCCCGAGCATGTAGTGGAAGCTGCTATAAAGGCCATGAAAGAGGGCTTCACCAAGTACGTGCCCCCGCCCGGCATACCGGAGCTAAGGGAGGCCATAGCCGAGTTCGTCTCGGATTTCACGGGTGCCGGGGACGTCAAGCCCGATGAGGTCATAGTAGTGCCGGGCGCTAAAGCCGGCCTCTTCTTCGCCATAGCGGCTTACGTGGGGCCTGGTGATGAGGTTATAGTGCCTGACCCCGGCTTCCCGACCTACGAGTCCGTAGTGAGGTACGCCGGTGGCAAGCCCGTCTTCTGCGAGCTTAAGGCCGAGGAGGACTTCAGGATAAAACCCGAGCGCGTCCAAGAGCTCGTAACGGACCGCACTAAGATGATAATCCTGAACTCGCCCCATAACCCCACGGGAGGTATGTGCACGCCCTCCGACATAAGGGGCCTGCTGGAGTTAGCGAAAGACGAGGGCATCATCTTGCTATCCGACGAGGTTTATGACCATTACGTCTACGGCGAGGTTCCCTTCCTTAGCGTGTTAAGCGACCCGGATTGGCGTGATTTCGTGATTTACGTGAAAGCTTCAGCAAGACGTGGTCCATGACCGGCTAGCGCTTGGGCTACATGGTGGCGAGCGAGGAAGCCGTTCATGGGTTCACACTCTTCGCCGTGAACGCTTTCTCATGTACTTGTGCTTTCGTCCAGAAAGCCGGCATAGCAGCCTTGAGGGGCCCGATGGATTTCTTTAAAGAGGTCCTAGCTGATTACAAGCGCAGGCGCGACCTGGCTGTTAAGTTGCTCAGGCGGGTGCCGGGCGTGGAGGTAAAGCCAGGGCCAGGCACCTTCTACCTTTTCCCGTCCGTCAAGGAGATCCTAGCCCAGACAGGCTTCACGACCGAGGAGCTAGCCCTGTGGGTCCTAGAGGCCAAGGGCGTGGTGATGTTACCTGGCGTGCCGGGGCTTCCCGTTTAAGGCCGGCGAGGGGCACTTGCGCTTCTCATATGTTGTCAAGCCAGAGCTGATAGAGGAAGGCATGGAGCTCTTCAGGGAGGCGGTCGAGGAGCTGCTCGCGGGCACTTGATGGCTTGGCCGTGAGGCGGCTGGTTAAGGTTATTAAGGCCCGCTAAGGCCCTAAACCTGCCGCATAGTGGGGGGAGGTCCCGTATGGCCAGGGGGCCCAGGTACAACGTGCCGTACAGGCGCAGGCGAGAGGGGAAGACGAACTACAGGCGCCGCTACAAGCTCCTGCTCTCCGGCCTGCCACGCCTAGTGGCCCGGAGGACGCTCAGGCACACCATAGCCCAGATAGTGGAGGCCCGCGTGGAAGGCGATCACGTGCTCGTCTCAGCCCACTCGCGCCAGCTCGTCCGCGATTTCGGTTGGAAGGGTTACTGTGGGAATACGCCAGCTGCCTACCTCACGGGCCTCTTGTGTGGCCTGAGGGGCGCTAAGGCTGGCATAAAGAAGGCCATACTCGATATAGGGCTCCAGAGGCCCGTGAGAGGAGGGCGAGTCTTCGCGGTCGTGAAGGGCGTTATAGACGGCGGGGTTAAGGTGCCCTGCTCGCCCGAGATGTTCCCGGATGAGGATAGGATAAGGGGCGTCCACATAGCCGAGTACGCGCGTGCCCTAGCCGAGAAAGACCCCCTGGCCTACGAGAGGGCCTTCTCGCAGTACCTGGCCCGAGGCCTGAGGCCCGAGGACCTCCCCCAGCACTTCGACGAGGTTAAGGCCCGGATACTCGTCAGCTTCAAGGACGGGGGTGAGCCAGCCGATGACTAGTCGCCTGGCCAGGGAGAGGCTCGAGAACTGGGTGCCCAAGACGCGCGTGGGCAAGCTTGTCTTCGAGGGCAAGATAACGAGCCTTGAAGAGCTCTTCGCCGAGGGCTATAGGATAGCCGAACCCGAGATAGCGGATGCGCTTGTCCCCGACCTCCAGGAAGAAGTCATAACCATAAACCTCGTCCAGAGGCAGACGGATGCTGGCGAGAAGACGCGTTTCAGAGCTGTGGTGGCCGTGGGCAACGAGGACGGCGTGATAGGGCTCGGCTCGGGCAAGGCCAGGCACATAAGGGTGGCCATAGATAAAGCCGCCTTAGACGCGCGTAAGAACCTCATCATAGTGAGGCGGGGCTGCGGGAGCTGGGAGTGCGGTTGTGGCCGACCTCACTCGCTGCCGTTCCGCGTCGAGGGTAAGTGCGGCGCCGTGCGCGTAGTGCTCTTGCCAGGCCCAAGGGGCTTGGGGCTGGTGGCCGGCGAGACGGGCAAGATAATCCTTCGCCTCGCTGGCATAAAGGACTGCTGGGTCCGCGCCTACGGGCCTACTAGGACCGTGCCCTCCTATGCCTATGCCATGTTCGACGCCCTGAAGAAGACATATGAGATGGTGATACCGGAGGATTGGGCGTGATGTCAGGCGAGGCAAGCGCCGGGGAGAAGGGCAGCAAGCTCTTGGCCGTGATACGCATAAGGGGCACGGTCAATGTGCCCAGGCCTGTCAGGGAGACCCTGGCCTTCTTAGGCCTCCACAAAAACTGTCACGCCACCTTAGTGGATGATAGGCCCTCTTACTTGGGCATGCTGAGGAAGGCCGCCGTCTGGATCACATGGGGCGAGGTGGACCTCGAGACGTTAGTAGAGTTGCTCAGGCGCCGAGGCCGCCTGAAGGGCAACAAACCCATCACGGATGAATACGCGCGGAGGTTGGGCTTCAAGGACCTAGAGGACCTAGCCCGTGCTATTTATGAGCTCGAGGTTGATTTTAGGAAGCTCCCGGACGTGAAGCCTGTGTTCAGGCTCCACCCGCCCAGCGGGGGCTATAAGGGCAAGATAAAGCGCAGCTACAAGGAGGGCGGTGTCTGGGGCTACCGGGGGCCTGCGATAAACGACTTGCTAAAACGCATGATGTGAGATTTAGGCCCAGCTAACTGGTTCTTACTAGCCAAGCTTTGAAAGGAGGAGCTTAAATCACACCCGGGCTCCTGCTTGCCCAGCTCAAGCCCAGCCCGGCCTGACCTTCGGGAACCGCCTGTGCTTGACCTTTAGGGCTCCCTCGCCCACCGATATGACCCTGTAATCTTCATCTAGCCCGCGCTTGTAGAGGAACTTCTTCAGGAGCTGTTTGACGCGCTTCTTACCAGCTGTGTCGTCCACTTCGAGGGTGAGCTCTGAGCCGGAGACCAGCACTTCGCGCCCGAGCCTCTCACTCAAGAAGCTAGCTAGCTCGTCTATTATGGTCCTCTCCTCCCCCGGCCCGGGCACGCTTGTTTCCTCGGCCTCTTGGCCCTCCCCGCTGGGCTCACTGGGCTTCTCGGAGGCCAGCTCGCTGGCGTCTACTACTACCCTCACGCCCCGATCACCTCGCCCTCACTTGAGCACGACAGCTATGACCCTTATTTGGTCGCAGGTGTCCTCGCACCAGTCAGCCACGTTCTCTATGGCGTCCATGAGGTCCCTCAGGAGTATCAGCACCGACACGCTCGGGCAACCAGGCCTCAAGCTCGCGAAGACCTTGCGCGCCTCCCTGTAGAGGCTGTCCACCCTCTCCTCGAGCCTCTCCACCCTATCAGCTTCTTTAAGGGCCTCGTGGGGGTTCTCCATGAGTTTTAAAATGGCCCTCCTAACCGCATAAGCGCATTCCTTCACGCCCCTGCTCATCTTGAGGCATTCTTCCAGGATTTCCTCGGGCACCTCGGCCAAGGGCAGGGCCTCTAAGACGCGGGTGGCCTCACGGCTCCAATCAGCGATCATGTCCATGCGCTTCACCAAATGCATGAGGTCCTCGCGGTCCGTGGGCGGGATGATTTCGGTGGCTAACGCGTCCATTATGGCCCTGCGTAGCCTATCCGCTTCCCTCTCGGCCTCGGCTACCCTCCTCACGCAAGCCATCATATCAGCCTCGTCCTTTCTGACAGCGGCCTCAAGAGCCCTTTCTAGGTCCTCTGTGGCCGATACCACGTTGGCCAGATGTTTTTCCATTAAGTTTAGGGCTTTAACCTCCCTCCTGCGCCCGAACCATTTGAGGAACTCACTCAACCGACAGCTCCTCCTTCAGCCCTTTCTCTGGATAGGGGAACACAAAAACTTTCTCATAAGGTACCACCACGAACACCTTATCGCCAGGCCTGAAGGGCTTAGCCGTCATGCTGGGCTCTGTCACGACCAGGAGGTCGTCGTTCTCCAACCTTACTTCATAACGTGTGACAACGCCCTCGAACATCACGCGCTCCACGGTGCCCGGCAGGGCGTTTCGCTGGCCCCTGGCATCGGTCTCCAGGGCTAGGACTTCCGGCCTAATGCCCATCACCACCTTCTGCCCCTTAGCCTGCTCCCTCCCCGCTACTTCTACCGCCAACTCGCCCCTGAGCCTTATCAGGGAGCTTTTCTCGCCTACTTTCTCCACGAAGCCCTCTAGGAAATTGGCCTCCCCCACGAAATGGGCCACGAAGATACTGTTGGGCTTCATGTAGAGCTCTTGGGGCGTCCCGACTTGGAGGATACGGCCCTTCCGCATGACGGCTATCCGGTCCGCTATGGCCATGGCCTCCGCTTGGTCGTGTGTCACGTGGATAGCCGTTCTGCCGAGGGCTTTCACGAGACGCCTTATCTCATATCGGAGCTCGAAGGCTATCTTCGCGTCTAAGGCGCTTAAGGGCTCGTCCAACAAGAGCAGGCTGGCGCCGGTAGCTAAGGCCCTAGCTAAGCCTACTCTCTGCATCATGCCGCCCGAGAGCTCGTGCGGGTAGGCATCCGCCCTGTCATAAAGGCCCACGAGTTCTAACATCTCACGGCCCACGCGCTCAAGCTGGTCCTCAGGCCAGCCCCTGACGCGCGGGCCGTAAGTGACGTTCTCCCAGGCCGTCATGTGCGGGAAGAGGGCGAAGGTCTGGAACACAAAACCTATATCCCGGTCCTCGGGCGGCACGCCCCGCATGGGTTTACCGCCTATGTATATCTCGCCTTCGTCGGGTTCCAGGATGCCCGCTATCAGCCTGAGGAGCGTGGTCTTCCCACAGCCCGATGGGCCTAAGATGCAGAAGTACTCTCCATCTCGCACGTGGAGGTTCACGTGGTCCACGGCCACTATCCGGCCGCCCTCGAATGTCTTGGTTACGTTCACCAACCGTACATCTGGCAATAAGCATCACCTCCCACGGGTAACATACCTGAGGGCCAGGAGGAGGCCGTAGCAGACGGCCATTAAGAGCACAGACGCGAAGGCGGCGGCCTGCCTGGAGGCCTCGCTCCACACCACCACGAGCACGGGCACCGTGCGGGCCGTCCCCATGACCACCATGGTGGCCCCCGTTTCGCTGAGGCTGCGCGTGAAAGCCAGGATGGCCGAGGCCAGGAGGCCGCTGCCCAGCATGGGCAGGACCACGGTCCTGAAGACCGTGAAGGGCGGGGCGCCGAGCGTGCGGGCGGCGTGCTCGAGGCTCGGGTCCAAGCCCTTGAGGGCAGCCACCATGGTCCTGACCACGTAGGGATATGTGAAGGCTACGTGCGTGAGCACTATTAGCCAGAAGCCCGTCCCGACCAGGCCGAGCCCCCTCGGCCCCCAGAAGAGGTAGACGGAGAAGCCCAGGGCGGCCGTGGGGACTACGAGGGGTATATCGGTCAGGGCGTCTAAGAGGGCGCAAACCCGACCCCAATTCCGCCTCACGATGACAACGGCCATGGCCAGGCCGAAGACTAAATTTATGGCCGTGGCCAGGGCGGCTACTTGGAAGGAGGTCATAATGGCCTCTAGGAGCGCCCTCCACTTCTCGTCGGGCGCTGTGAATACCTGGTAAAACACGCCCTTCTCAGGCCTGCCAGCTGGCGACCACCACTTGATGACGTAGGGCAGGGAAAAGCAAGAGGGTATGAGTATGAGGAAGGCGAAGGATGAGAGGGACAGGATATTCCTTATCAGCCTGGGCTCCCTCCCACTCAGCTTGCGCTCGAAGCTAGGCCATACCTTCCTGATCGGTAAGCCCACTTTCTCGCTCAACGTCCTTATGACGGCGAGCATGGCCAGGGCCGTGAGGACCAAGACCATGCTTAAGAAGGCCGCTGGCCCCACAAGCCTTCGTTGGTGCATGGATACGATGGCCAGGGGCGCCGTCTCGGCTATGCCCGCTACCACCATGGTGGCGCCTGTCTCGCCCAGGCTGCGCGTGAAGGCCATGATGGTGCCGGCCACGATGCCGGCCTTGGAGAGCGGCGCTGTCACGGTCCTGAAAGTGGTGAAGGAAGGCGCTCCCAGCGTCCGGCTCGCGTGCTCATACGTCACGTCCACGCCCTCTACCACGCTCACGGATGTGCGCACGATATACGGGTAGGTGAAGGCTACGTGCGTGAGCACTATTAGCCAGAAGCCCCTCGTAAGCAAATCCAGCCCATCAGTCGTGCCCCAGAAGAGGAAGAGGGAGAAACCGAGCGCGGCTGAGGGTACGCCGAGCGGGAGGTCCACCAGGCTATCGAGCACCCGCTTACCCCTAAACTCATAGCGGGCCAGCAGGAGGGCGACGGGGATGCCCATGACCAAGTCTATAGTCGTAGCTAGGGCCGCTATCTCGAAGGAGAGTCCTATGGCCTTCAGCATCCTGTGCCACCTCATGTTGCTGGCCACGGGGTTCTCGAACACGAAATAGCGGACTTCGTCCCACCTCAGGGCCACGTAAGTGAAGAGGAAGATGGTCGGGAGGAGGATCACGAGCGCGAAGAAGGCGAGGGTGATAATATCACAGGCCAGCCGGCAGGCCCGTTTGGATAAGAAGCGCTCTAATTTCCTTAGGCCATCTCCCCCCAACAGCCCGACACCTCCTCACGGCCTACAGGCCATCCAGAGGTCCGGCAGGAGCAGTACAACATCCCCGCTCACCTCGGTGCTCAGCACCTTGGCGGGCAGCTCGGCTTGGACGCCCCACCTTGGGTTAAAGATGTCGGTGTCTGACGGGACGCTCGCGTTAGCGGGCCTGAAGCCGTAGTCCATGGCCTCAGCCTGGATATCTGCCCTGAGCAGGAATTTTCTCAGGGCCTCGGCCACGCGGCGTTGTTCCGGGCTTACCCAGGGCGCGTTCAAGATGCAGAATGGATGATCGCTCATCAGAAGCCCTTCCTCAGGGTAAACGGCTACTAAGAGCTTCTTCCCAGCCGCTTGGTTCTCAAATATCACGAGGCTCTCATAGGCCAAGACCACATTTATCTTATCTGGCCCGCTAGAGACCATATCGCCTACTAACCAGCCCGTGCTGCTCGGGTAAGAAACCGCTCTGGCTTCTAAGCCACGTATCCAGGCCTTAACGGCGGGATCCTCCATGTCCTTAATGGTGAGCTCTGGCGGCTCCTTACCGGTGGCCGCGACCAGCTCGAGGAGGATGGACATGAGGCCTGAGTTGGAGAGCGAGGGGTCAGTATGGGCGAACTTCACCTCATGGCCTCGGCCCGATACGGCTAGGTCATGTAGGTCCCTGAGGCCCCTGAGGCCCCAGCGCTCCTGGAGGTCGGTCCAAGTGATGATGACTAATGGCGATTTCACTAACGGGCTCCAGCTGCCCGGCGGCACGAGAGGCCCTCTCTCCTTCACCAGTTCTGGGTGCTCCTCAGCCCAGAGTTTGTTGGCCAGCGGTATCCAGATGGAGCAGGCCGGGCTCCACACGACGGGTTTTATCTGGCCTAATATGATCTGGTACATGGATTCGCCCGAGCCCATGGGGACGCAGACCACCCGGACCCTGATGCCCGTTTGTTCGTAGTACTCACGCTCGAACTGCGGCACGACGGTCTCGATCCAGGCCTGTTTCTCAGAGCCATAGACCATAAGTATTTCTAGAGCCGCCTTACCTGGCCCGGCTAGCCTTCCGACCTGATAACCTAGGAGGAGGCCTATGGCGAGGCCCAGGAGCAGGCCCACCGCCAACGCTCGGAGGGTGTCGTGCCTCCTCCTGACCGACATTTCCAAAGGGCTAGGGGACAGCCTTATTTAGCTTTCCCCTCAGCGCCTCAGCCCCAGCTCGTCCCGCCTATCGATCATCTCGTGGGCCTCAGGCCCGGTACCTATTAGGCTCACGGGCACCTTGACCTCGCGCTCGAGGCGAGCTACGAAATCCTTGGCTTCCTTGGGCAACTCATCAAATTCCCTGGCCCCCCGGCACTCCGGGTAGAGCACATCCATCTTCGTCAGGGCCACCTGGGTAGCGCCATTTAACATGACAGCCCTCTTAGCCAGCTCGAAGTTGAACGGCGCGGCCCTCCTCCTGCGGCCCGTGACGGAGCCCACCTCTACCCAGCCCCTCCTCTCGATCTCCTCTTGGCTTAGCTCGCCCGGCAGGGGACCAGCACCTACGCGGGTCACGAAGGCCTTGAAGACCACGATGACCTCATCTACCCTGGTGGGGCCGATGCCCACGTCAGAGCACACGGCCGCGGCCGTCACGTCCTTAGAGGTCACGTAAGGATAGGTGCCGTGGTAGAGCGATAAGAAAGTGCCCTGGGTGCCCTCTAACAGCACCTTCCTGCCCTCGTCTAAGGCCCGGTTGACCTCAAGGGGCACGTCAGTGAGGAAGGGCTTAAGTTCCGGCACATCACGGACCAGCTTGGCTACCCTGAGGGCCCTATCAGCGTTACAGGGGCCGCAGCCGCTGCCCGTGGTCCCTATCTTCTCCTTCAGGTGCCCACGCCTATCCGCTTCCTTGTGCTTAGGCTCTATCACGGCACACTGTGGGTCCAGGCCTGCCCTCCCGTGGGCCTTGACGAGCTCTACCTCACGCAAGAAGACCTCTGGGTCCACTAGCACACCGGGGCCTATGAGTAGCCTGCAGCGCTCGTTTACGAAGGCCGATGGGAGCATGCGCATTATGTATTTCTGGCCCTTGTAGACGACTGTGTGGCCCGCGTTAGGGCCTACGCCCCCCCTAGCCGCGACCTCTATATCGTCCGCGAGCGCCAAGTAAGAGATGACCTTACCCTTCCCCGTATCACCGAAGAAACCACATACCACGACCGTGCAGGGCATGCTTTCCTCCCCAGGGAGGGCCTCATGCTCAGCTTAAAAAGATAAGGACAGGACGACCGCTTATCGTGGGTGGCGAGCGTCTTGCCCGTCTTGCCCATAGACACGGGCCGATATGGCACGCCCGAGATGGTGCACGTGTTCGATGAGGAGAGCCGGTTACGCAAGATGTTGTTGGTAGAGGCCGCCCTGGCCAGGGCTCACGCTGAGGTAGGCAATATACCGAGAGAGGACGCCGAGCACATCTGGGAGGTCGCCACCTCCGGCCGCGTGAAGCTCGAGCGTGTTAAGCAGATAGAGGCCGAGATAAGGCACGAGACCATGGCCGTGGCCAGGGCGTTGGCCGAGGCTTGCGGCCCCAGCGGGCGCTATGTCCACCTAGGCGCCACGAGCTCGGATATCCTTGATACAGCCCTGGCCTTACAGCTTAAGGAGGCACTTGACATCCTGGAGGACCGGTTAGCCGAGTTGGTGGCCCTCACGGCCAGCCTGGCCGAGCGCTACAAGCATGTCGTAATGGTGGGGCGTACGCACGGCCAGCACGCCTTGCCGACCACGCTGGGCTTCAAGTTGGCCGTCTGGACGGCCGAGCTCTTCAGGCATCTAAAGCGCCTCGAAGAGTGCCGGGAGCGTGTGTTGGTGGGCAAGATGAGCGGCGCCGTGGGCACTATGGCCGGTTTCGGCCCTAGAGCGCTTGAGATACAGGAGCGCGTCATGGCCATCCTCGGCCTCAAGCCAGCCGAGATATCTACGCAGATAGTGCAGCGCGATAGGTTGGCCGAGCTCATCTGCCTCTTGGCCATCTTGGCCTCCTCGCTCGACAACATGGCCACGGAGATAAGAGAACTCCAGCGCACAGAGATAGGAGAGCTGGCGGAGCCCTTTGACGAGCGCGCCCAGGTCGGCAGCTCCACTATGCCCCATAAGCGTAACCCCATTACCTGTGAGCGCGTGTGCGGCTTGGCCAAGGTGGTACGTGGTTTAGTGGTGCCAGCCCTGGAGAACGTGCCTACTTGGCACGAGCGCGATTTAACTCAGTCCTCGGCAGAACGCTTCTTGGTGCCCGAGGCCCTCATCCTCGTGGACTACATGATATACTTAATGCTCAAGGTCCTCTCCGGCCTCCAGGTCAGACCGGAGCGTATGGTTGAGAACCTGACCTTAACACGTGGCCTCATAATGTCCGAGGCCCTCATGCTCGAGTTGGCCAGGCGCGGCATGGCCCGCGATGATGCCTATAGGCTGGTGAGGGAACTAGCCCTGAAGGCCATCCGCGAGGACAAGCCATTCTCAGAGGTGGTAACCGGAGATAAGCGCGTGATTAAGTTAATTCCCCCGGGCGAGCTAAGGGAGATCCTCAAGCCGGAGAACTACCTAGGCACGGCACCGGAGCAGGTAAAGCGCGTTGTCTCACTCGTGGCTGAGCACCCGAAGGTGGCTAAGTACCTCGAGGCGTTGAGGGGGCGTAACACGCCCGGGGAAGCTTAAGCCAGCACGGGAAAAACTTATTATCCTCTTCAAGGCCCGGTTTGGCCGGAAGCCGGGGTGGCCGAGTGGCACAGGCGGCGGGCTGCAGACCCGCTTACCCGGGTTCGAATCCCGGCCCCGGCTCCATAAGAAGGTCAGGAGCCTATTCAAGCGCCTCTCTGAGAACAGTTCGCTTATGCCTCCCCCTTGCTAACCTTGAGCAAGGGGTACCTGTATACCTATACGGGCCAAGGATACGGCACGGGTACCTGTATCACTATGGGCACGACCATGATCATCGGCTGGCTCTGAGCTTGAACATGCGCAACCTGGCCTTGGACGAGTCTAGTGAGAACACCTATGAGCTGGTTGAGGTCCACACTCGCTGGGGCCTGTGAGGGTCGGCTAGGTGGACCGGGCTGAGCCTCAAGGCCGGGGGACATCTGAGCCAGAGCCGTGCTGAAAGCCGGACTGGCTGAGGCCCCAGGGGCCTTTACGGGGCCAAGATCGGCCACATCTTCCTGGCCCCGATTTGCCAGAATATTCAGCTAGGGGGTTGTCTTGGAAATAACTCGGGAGCCCTGTGGGTTAGCCGATCACACCTGACCACCGCATTTGTATTAGCACTCTTAGTTTATAAACTTTTTCTGTTTAGTAAACCTTATGCAATACTAGGGCTTTGTGCTAATACGGGTGCGTTGGTCGTGAAACTCCCTCTCAGGCCTAAGACCCGTAGACTCATAGAAGCGTACCTAGCTGGCGAAAAGATGACCCCATGGGAGCACGTCCAATTGAGTCGTCTCAGGAGAGAAGCCCGAGAGCTGGACATAGAGCAAGTACTAGCCGACATCGAACTAATAAAGAAGTTCCTTGCTACTAGACGCCGCGCCTAACTACCTTAGCGTTTCCTGGCTCTAGAGAAACTCCTGAGTCGTTTACGTCGCCTCCTGAGGCCGCGGTACGTAATGGTTAGCAGCATGACGAATAGTCCGGCACAGGTAGCTATGAAGATGTACACTAAGTGCTCGAGGGAGGGAGTTATAGTTGGCCCTAAATCTATGTTCGTGCGCAGGGAGGAGAATGAATAACTTCGTTATACATAGCGTAGCGTTCTATTGAGATATACGGCATCTGGGACGGGGTGGCTAACTTTAAGATATTCGTATACGATACATGGACGAGGTACGAGCACAACCAGCTGATAATCTATACGAGAACGGCTGGTATCAATACGGGCGATGATACTTTCCTAGCGGGAGTAGAGACGGTCGAGGGCCGCAAAGTCAAGTACTTTCAATTTGGTGTAGAGGCCTCTACACACATAGGCGAGTATCCCGGGCTGGCTTGAGCGTGAGGCCTGCCTTCACGGGCTTGTCCAATTCTTCGTTGCCCTCAAGATCTCGGTTCCCGCCTGGCTCCTCGTACTCCATGAATGCGCCTTGTCCGGGTTTTTTCCGTAAAGAACTTATTAGTTGTTAAAGGTGATGGCTCCTTGCCTAGTGAGCTTCTGTTCTGTCTCGCTTGCTTTCCCTTTTGTCCATCTTTTACGTAAGCTTACTTAACCAAGAGCCAGAAACCTAGGAGTTCTGAGGGTCCCTTCGTTACTCTCCTCGATATATCTATACCGCTGAACTCCTCAAGTATGAAGTAGAGTAAGTCCAATTCTTCGTTGCTCATCTTGGGATCTACCTTACGCACGAGAGCGGGCTCTCCTATCCTCTCATGCTCTTGGAAGACCTTTAAAGCTCTTTCAAGCAATTCTCTGAACCTCTTCATCTTATCATTAAGAAAAGCTATCCTGAGATCTTCCCTCTCTTGGGCTCTAGCTTTCTTTAAGACTTTTAAGATAGCTTTCAAACTCCTCCTCTCCTTTCTCGACAGCTTAGGCTGTTCTCGCTCCTCTAAATCTATCACCACAGCCCGCCCTAAGTCACCGGCCTTTGTAAGAAGATCTTGGCTCATTATGAAAACTATTCCTGGCGGGCGATTCTCTAGATCCTTAAGGCCCTCGGGCTCCTCTATGATCTCTACACTTACATCATGATCTACTAACGCTCTGAGGAGCGAGAAGACCTCTAAAGCTAAGGGAGTTGAGGAAGAAACGAGGATAAGCCGTCCCCTAGCTATCAGAACTGATAGAGCAAGAGCTAGCCTCTCATCCCCGATGAGAGATCCTAAGTCTGAGATCGTGATACCTGGCCTTAAGGCCTCTACTAATGATTTCGCAGACTTGAGTATGAAAGTCCTTCTAATAGAGCCGTTAGCGTCAAAGAAGACTACAAGGATATGATCTCCATGATAGAATGCTATATTAGATAAGCTTCTCTCCCGCGCATTTCTGAGATCTTCTTCTGTAGGTTCATACTCATTAACCTGGCCACAACGAGGACATCTAACCCTTATTGGCATGGACTCCATAACCCCCTATAGTTAGTTGCCCGCGATGAATAAAAATCTTTAGTCAGCTGACAACCTATAATGATGTGTTTTTGTAATAAGTCTTACTGGAAAAAGATTCTCAAGTTAAATAATTTAACATTATATTTCTCTCCCTTATTGTCTACGTCAATAATAGAAATTACATTCTAAGCGTGAGAGCTTAAGAGTGTCTTAAGCGCGAAATGTACAAGAATGGCATCGTAGATGAGGAATAGTGCTTAACCGACATTCCCTCTTCTTGCTAAGGCTTTAGTCTTGGGAGTTAGTTTTTATACTAACCTGCATTGACGTGTAACTACTTATCGTTCGGGATTGTAGACAGTATATCCACACGAGGGGCTGCCATCTCTACTTCGAGATCCCTAGAACTCCAGCTTGGCACCGTGTCATCTTTGTTGATAACTGCTACAGCTATCACCTTAGGGAACTTAGCTGGGTATAGGACGCCATCTTCACCCTCGTTCCCAGCCGCGGCTACTAAGACGATGTTGTATTTATAAGCAGCTTTCACGGCACTCTCAAGCTCAGCGGAGTAACTTACCCCACCCAAGCTCATGCTCATGACTTCAGCTGCATCATCATCCGGGTCACCAACAACCTGCCCGTCTCCATCGACATCTAATATGCCGTCTGGCCCCTTAATGGCCCACCAGATGCCCTCAGCCACGTCTTCCCAAGTATCAAAGCCAGCATTGTTCAAGACCTTTATGGCGTAAATCGAAATATCATAGCCCACACCCACGACCCCTATCTTTTTGTATAAAGCCGCTATCGTTCCAGCCACGTGAGTCCCATGTCCATTCCTATCCTTCCAGTCCCTAGGATTCGTCGATTCCTTACCCTTGACCACACATATCCCCCATACGATGTTCAGATGAAGATCGACATGATCCATGTCCACCCCTGTATCTAGCACAGCGATTTGAATGCCCCCGCCAGTGGAAGTGGACCAGGCGTCAGGCGCGCGGATTCTATCGATACCCCATGGGATTACCTGTGTTGGCTGAGGAGGGCCAGAGGTTTTAGATCTTCCTACTATCCATACCTCAGGCCTCTCTATAGCTTTAAAGCTGTAGCTAATGCCGTACATCTGCGCCAGAAGACATAGTGATATCAAAGTAATGGCGAGCAAAAAGCCGCTCTCCCTCAGAGCATCAGCTCAGCTCAAAAGTCTCTCCGTGGGGTAGAGTACAGGACTATTTTTTAATTTAAATAGCTATATCATGGTGCGGCAGCATCCTTTATTGTCGCGTCTTGATTGTGCCACCTAGCGTATTGAAAAAAGGATACGTTCGAGAATCCTGTAATTGGCCGAGGCGTATTCTGTGTCATTTATAACACTTAGTTAACATCATCACTATATCAACAGAATCACTTCCCGTAAGCCTTATAATCAAGCAGGTGAATATCCTCACAACGGAGGGAAATGTAGATGAGTCCAAGCCCTGTGAGAAAGGCCTACATCGCCATCGCTATAATCATACTGGTAGTCGCTGTGGTTGGCGGCTACTATGCCTACATAACTACTCGCCCTAAGTACCGCGAGATGTTAGTCATCGGCACAACGGACAGGATCACAACCCTTGATCCGGCTAAAGCCTATGACTTCTTCACGTGGGAGGTCTTCAACAACATAGGAGAAGGGCTGCTAAAGTACGAGCCAGGGACGCTAAAGCTAGTGCCCGGTCTGGCTGAGAGATACGAGGTCTCTGAGGATGGCTTGGTCTATACGTTTTACCTGAGAAAAGGCCTTAAGTTCACTGACGGCACGCCTTTAAATGCCACCGTAGTGAAGTGGTCTATAGATAGGCAGTTCCACCTCCAAGGCGATCCCTCCTGGCTGGTCACGGCGTTCGTGGACCACGTAGAGGTTGTAGACGAGTATACGGTGAAGTTCTACCTTAAGAAGCCGATCTCTTACTTCCCGGCTCTAGTAGCCACTGTGCCTTACTTCCCGATAAGCCCTAAGGCCTGGCCGTGGGATGAGTTTAAGGACGCCACCGTGGGCATAGGCCCGTACAGGATAATCCACTGGGAGAGAGACGTTGAACTCCGACTAGAAGCCAACCCTGATTACTACGGTCCTAAGCCTAAGACCAAGTACATCGTGATACGATTCTATAGGGATGCCCCCTCCTTAAGGCTGGCCCTGGAGACGGGCGAGATCGATATAGCTTGGAGAACTCTGATGCCCACTGACTACGTGGACTTTAAGAAGATGCCTGAAAAGTACACGGTGGTAGAGGCCCCAGGGCCTTACATCAGATACTTAGTCCTGAGGTGTAACCAGCCGCCTTTCGATGACGTGAGGCTAAGAAGAGCCATAGCTGCTGCTGTAGACAGGTGGAGGATCTGCAGTGAGGTGTTCCTGAACACCACTGAGCCTCTCTACAGCATGATACCCAAGGGAATGTGGAGCCATATAGACGCCTTCTTAGATGAGTACGGTGAGCACAATATAGAGTTAGCTAGGCAATTACTTACAGAAGCTGGCTACAGCGAGACGAACAAACTCAAGATAGAACTCTGGTACACGCCAGCCCACTATGGCACAACTGAAGCTGATGTGGCGGCTTTGATCAAGGAGGCACTTGAGGAAACTGGCATGATAGAGGTGACCCTTAAGTCCGCAGAGTGGAGCACGTACGTAGACTACATGACTAAGGGCGTCATGCCCATCTTCCTGCTAGGCTGGTATCCGGACTACGTGGACCCAGACGACTATACCACGCCCTTCCTGCATTCTGACTACTGCTGGGCGCTAGGTGTCTTTTACAACAACTCGCGGATGGACAGCCTACTTGAGCAAGCCATGGTAGCGCCTACCACCGAACAGAGAGCAGCGCTTTACGAAGAGGTACAGAGACTAATGGCAGAGGAGGCTCCAGTCATCCCGCTGTTCCAGGGTAGGTTGATCGTTGTGGCCGAGAAAGGAGTTGAGGGCATCGTCCTAGATGCTACTATGATATTCAGGTACTACCTGCTCTACGCCGTGGCCTGAGAGTCTCTAAACTTAAATAACCCCCCTCCTGTTTTTGTCCCTCGGTATGAGCTCCCTCAGAGTATACATTGCCAGCAGGCTCTTAACAGCCATACCCATGGTTCTCATCCTCCTTACAGTCGTCTTCGTTGCTCTCAGGATACTGCCGGGCGATCCCGTAGCAGCTATAGTAGGTGGCCATGCCCCGCCTGAGGTGATCGAGACCCTCAGAAGACGACTAGGCCTGGATAAACCTCTTCACCTTCAATACCTTGACTATCTATGGAAACTCATGCACGGGGATCTTGGGAAATCCTTGATATGGGGGCAAAGACCAGTGATAGATGAGTTAATGGAACGCTTCCCGGCCACGTTAGAACTCAGCATATTCTCCTTCATAATAGCAGTTCTGATAGGGATCTTCACGGGCGTCCGATCGGCCCGTAATTTCGGCAAGCCCGTGGATCATGCTATAAGAGTGTACGGCATAGTCACGTACGCCCTCTTTATACCTTGGTTCGGCATGATGTTACAACTCATCTTCGGTGTTTACTTACGTTGGCTTCCAATAGGCGGGAGAGCCGATCCCTTCATGGAGCCCAAGAGAATAACAGGTCTTTATGTGTTAGACAGTATACTAACCTTAGATTTCCCGGCCTTAATAAGCGCCTTAAGACACTTAGTGTTGCCTTCGCTAACCTTAGGCGTCTACATATCCGGTATATTCACGCGTATAGTGAGGTCCCACATGATAGAGGTCCTCAGGATGGACTACATAAGAGCCGCTAGAGCCAGAGGCATTCCGGAAGACAGGGTAGTCTATAGGCACGCCCTGAAGAACGCCTTTGTCCCCCTCTTGACTATGATGGGTCTTCAATTCGCCCTCCTTCTTGCTGGTGCTGTATTAACCGAGACCACTTTCTCCTGGCCTGGAATGGGCACTTACCTGCTTGAGAGAATACTTTACAGAGATTTCCCCGCGGTCCAAGGAGCGATAGTTTTCATAGCCGTTATCATCATACTGATAAACCTCTTAGTGGACATCACTTACGCCTACCTTGATCCAAGGATAAGACTGAGGTGATATAGTATGGCTCGGCTCGAGCTCACTATCTCTAGGCACATCGCAAGGTTCTTCGCACGACGTGCTAGGTGGGGAGCTGAACACTACATAACGGCTACCGGCGCTATTCTGATAAGCATCATAATCATTATGGCCATCTTCGCGCCTTGGATAGCACCTTACGATCCTATTAGGCCAGTGGGAGATCCTCTAACCCCGCCATGCAGGGAGCATATTTTCGGGACTGATAGCATAGGCAGAGATGTCTTCAGCAGAGTCGTCTATGGATCTAGGATAGCACTACAAATCATGATACTTGCCGCTACTATGTCACTGGCGGTGGGCTTACCCCTGGGTCTTATATCCGGTTATGTAGGTGGCCCACTAGATAGAACTCTCTCCCTGATCATGGATAGCCTATATGCTTTCCCCGGCCTCATACTTGCCATAGCTATAGCTTATGCCTTAGGCCCAGGCGTCATAAATATCTCAGCCTCAATAGCCGTTATCTACATTCCTACTTACTTCAGAATGATAAGAGCTGAGGTGCTTTCCGTGAGAGAAAGTCTTTACGTAGAAGCGGCCAAAGGCTTGGGCGCTGATACCAAGACCATATTATTCAAGTACGTCTTACCTAATGTATTGCCCTCGGTGCCCGTGGTGTTCTCTCTGAATGCCGCTGACGCTATATTAACTGAGGCTGGCCTAAGCTTCTTAGGCCTTGGATTACCCGCACCTACACCAGACTGGGGGTTTGATCTCAGGAGCGGTTACCTTTACATGCCTGCTGGCTACTGGTGGATAGTCACATTTCCTGGTCTCATGATAGTACTGTCCACGTTAGGCTTTAGCCTGTTAGGCGAAGGCATAAATGAGATACTAAACCCGCGCTTAGAGAGGTGATGTAACGATGAGCACCCCTCTATTGGATATAAGAGACCTCAAGGTGTACTACTTCGCTCGGAGGGGCACTGTGAGGGCTGTAGACAATGTAAGTCTTAAGCTGACTAAAGGCGAGTCCTTAGGCCTGGTAGGGGAATCTGGTTGCGGTAAGTCCACACTCGGTTTAGCTATACTTAGGTTAGTACCCGAGCCAGGCAGAATAGTAGCTGGCAGCATAATGTTTGACGGCCTAGATCTAACTAAACTACCTGAGGAAGATATGAGGCGTATTAGGGGAAGCAGAATAGCTATGGTATTCCAAGACCCGATGACTTCCTTGAATCCCCTTATGAAGATAGGAGAGCAATTAATTGAGACCTTAATGGTTCATGGAGAAACAGACAAGGAAGTAGCTAAAGAAAAGGCTATATCGATTCTGGGTGACGTAGGAATAGGTCCTGAGAGATTTAATGACTATCCGCACCAACTTTCTGGTGGCATGAGACAGAGAGTGATGGTAGCAATGGCCCTCATCCTTAAGCCTGATCTGGTAATAGCCGATGAGCCTACTACAGCTTTGGATGTAATAACACAGGCGCAGATAATAGACCTCATGAAAGACTTAAAGGAGAAATACAAGATGAGCCTAATATTCATATCTCACGACATAAGCTTAGTTTCCGAGGTAGCGGACAGAATGGCCGTGATGTACGCTGGGCAAGTGGTGGAGATGGGAGATATCCTCTCCATATTCGATGAGCCTCTTCATCCTTACACGAAAGCCTTACTAGAAGCGATTCCGAACATAGAACTCACTGATCAAAGATTGGTTTACATACCTGGCTCGCCGCCTGACTTGGTATCGCCGCCGCCGGGTTGCCGTTTTCATCCTAGATGCCCGTTCGCCACAGATAAATGTAAAATAGAGGAGCCCAAGATGATAGAAGTAAAGCCCGGTCGTTGGGTTAAGTGCTTCAGGTACGGGTGATGATCATGAGTGAGGTAATACTAGAGGTAAAGGATCTGAGGAAGTACTTCCCGGTTCAACGTAGCTTCTTAGAGAGGCTTTTGGCTCGAAGGTTAGACTACGTTAAGGCTGTAGATGGCATAAGCTTCAGGGTGAGGCGTGGTAGTGTATTTACCTTAGCTGGCGAGACGGGCTGCGGTAAAACTACGACGGGTAGGTTAGTGGCTCGGCTCATAGAACCCACAAGCGGGAAGATCGTTTTTGAAGGGAAAGAGATAACGCATCTCAAGGGCAAGGAACTAAAACCTATTAGGAGGAAAATACAGATGATATTCCAAGATCCGTACGCCTCTTTAAACCCTCGGATGAGAATAGGAGATGCAATAGGCCACCCTCTCGAGATACACGGCATAGCTACCGGGAAGGAAAAAGAAGAATTGACGAAAGAAATGCTTAAGAGAGTAGGTCTTACGCCCGTGGAGAAATTTTACAAAGCTTATCCGCACCAGTTAAGCGGTGGGGAGAGGCAAAGAGCGGTTATAGCTAGAGCCATGATACTAAAACCTGATTTTGTAATTGCAGATGAGCCAGTCTCTATGATCGATGTCTCCCTCAGGGCCAGAATACTCGAGCTCATGATGGAACTCAAGGAGGAACTAGGCGTTACTTATTTGTTCATAACTCATGACCTGGCAGTAGCTAAATATGTTTCCGATGTCATCGCCATCATGTACCTTGGTAAGCTAGTAGAGATCGCTCCGACAGGCGAGCTTTTCTCTAACCCGGCACATCCTTACACGCGGGCTCTATTGTCCGCTATACCGGTACCTAACCCAAGGGCTAAGAGAGAGCGTATAGCGTTGAGAGGAGAGGTGCCTAGCCCTATAAATCCTCCCCCCGGTTGTCGTTTTCATCCTAGATGCCCATTCGCCACAGATAGATGCAAGACAGAAGAGCCTGAGATGACAGAATTAGAGCGAGGTCACTATGTAGCCTGTCACCTGGTAGGTTAATTTAACAACGCCTGGGTAGGGATGGCGATCCTATTAGGATTAATAAACGCCTGTATAAGCCCAAATGATAAAAGCCTTATTTAGAGGTGCGTCCTGAACTAAGTGGTGGTTATTATGTCGTATGAACCTTCAATTAAAGGTTCAGGAGTAGCTTGTGTTGGAAGGAGATCCGTATCTCAGCTTGTCATAAAGTGTAAGGACGTAATCAGTGCGTTAACCGAGATAGGCTTCTAAGATGGTTAAATATGGCATTAATATTCTTTCTAGCTCTATAATATAATAACTGAGCCTGATGAGGGAATAAGCGTAGTAACTATGTTCTTAGATCTTACCGGCTTGAGCATCACTGTTGATCAAATAGTGAAAGAGCTTAGAGCATTAGATATGGTCTTAGATGTGAGAATAGCTGCTAGAGAATTTTAGTAGAGCTGTCGTAAATATGGGCACCTAACAGGATGTTTAACTGGCTAGACGAAACTTTTGGTACCAGAGGGCACGCTATATTATTCAAGATAGCACCCTCTTTCGGGGCAATTATCTCAGCCTTTGGAGCTGTGTTATCTATGGTCACAGAGATTTCGTAATAGCAGAGACCGCCCGCGTTATCAAAGGCCACCAAGGTTATTGTATGAGGTCCGTCGGGTTCCTTTCTAGTATCCCATCCATAGACGTACGTACTTGGCTAGGACGACTCCTTTCTTGGCCCTCTTCCTGTAATACACTTTAGCTGCGTTCTCTCCTATGGTCGTGAGTTTTCTAGAGGCCTTTAGCTTCCTGATGAGTTGAACGGTATAGGGCGT
>Ga0190367_1000081_pt1 | contig 72129 bp, 67 predicted proteins | sample 4872181011_MG_FD_171838 | JGI IMG/M metagenome (GOLD analysis project Ga0190367, IMG submission 171838) | Hydrothermal vent microbial mat bacterial communities from Southern Trench, Guaymas Basin, Mexico - 4872-18-10-11_MG | ecosystem: Environmental > Aquatic > Marine > Hydrothermal vents >...
CCCCGCTCTGAGTATGCTAGGCTTGCTGGTGAGTTTAGGGCTGAGTGCTTTGATGCTGATTCGTGGGTTGAGTGTGCTAGGCTTGCTGGGATGAGGTACGTGGTTTTCACTGCTAGGCACCACGATGGCTTCAGCCTATTCGACACGCAGTACTCAGACTTCAAGTCAACTAATACTCCGGCGGGCAGGGACTTCGTCGCTGAGTACGTTGATGCGTGTAGGCGCGCGGGGCTGAGAGTAGGCCTCTACTACTCGCTGCTTGACTGGAGGTGGGATGCCTACTGGAGGGGGCCTCAGCGAGACCCTGAAGCCTGGTCTAGGTTCCTGGAGTACGTGCATGGGCAGGTTGAGGAGCTGTGCAGCAACTACGGGAGGATAGACGTACTCTGGTTCGACGGCGCATGGCCATACAAGCCAGAGGACTGGAGAGCAGAAGAGCTACTCACGAAAGTCAGGAAGCTTCAGCCGCAGATAATAGTGAATAATAGGACGGGTTTGCCTGGAGACTTCGAGACGCCTGAGCAGCATGTCCCATGGTGGTCACCGCCAAAGAGGCCCTGGGAGACCTGCATGACCATGAATGATAGCTGGGGCTACTTTGAGGGAGACCGCAACTGGAAAACTCCTCGGCAGGTGATAGCCACTCTCGTAACCGTGGTGAGCCTTGGGGGAAATTTACTGCTGAATGTCGGGCCTAGAGGTGATGGGGCATTTCCTCCTGAGGCTGTAGAGTTGCTCTCTCACATAGGCAGGTGGATGAGAAGTAACGGTGAGTCAATATATGGCGCCAGTGGCGCGCCATTCACCACCACTGTAGGCCCCATAACTGCTAAGGGCAACAAGGCCTATGTGCATGCACTGAGGTGGCCTGGGAAGGCTATAACGGTAGCCGGAGTCGGCAATACAGTGTCTGGGGCCTACTTGCTGGCAACGGGGGAGGAGGTCAGATTTAGACAAGAGGGCGATAGAGTATTTCTCGAAGGATTGCCAGCCACGCCTCCCGATCCCTACGACACAGTCATAGTCCTTGAGCTTGACGGGCCCCCGAGGGGCGTCGAGTACAAGCCTAGATGATGTAATTCCGGGAAGGCAGTACTACCACGTTAATAGGAGGACAGCAAAGCCCATCAGGCATGCAACGGAGGAGGCTGGCAGCCACTTCTTCTTCAGCACCTCTAGGGCGGCGCGCCCCAGAGGAAGTACCTGGACGCCTCCAGAGAGAATAAAAAAGTAGTTGAAAGTAAGTCTCCTGAGGATGGGACTATGAGTTCCAAGCCTATAGCTCTTGTGAACGCTAGAGTGATAGGGGCGGATAGGGCCGTTATAGAGAATGGTGCTTTAGTGATCAGGGATGGAGTGATAGTTGACGTTGGTACGAGAGGCTCAGTCGAGATCCCTGAGGATGTCGAGGTTATCGACGTAGGCGGGAGGACTGTAATGCCAGGCCTGATAGATGCTCACATGCATTTAACCGGGATGCGCACAGGCGACTTGGTGAAGGAGCCCCTCATAACTCCTTTCGGAGTCTTCATAGCTAGAGCGGTGAGAGACTTAGAGGCGCTGATAAACGCTGGCTTCACGACAATCGGCGATGCAGGCAGCTTAGTGGCCCTACACTTGAAGTACGCTGTAGCTGAAGGCAGCGTGACTGGTCCAAGGATAGTTGCGGCAGGCCTCCCTCTCTCACAGACTTTCGGCCATGGTGACGTACATTACCTGCCGGTTGAGTGGGTTGACTATAGGACCACGCGAAAACTCACGCCCCTAGCTACCCTAATCTGCGACGGAGTCGATGAATGCCGAAAGGCGGCCAGATACGCGCTGAGGGAAGGTGCTGACTACATTAAGATAATGACTAGCGGCGGTGTCCTATCGGAAAAAGATAGGCCAGAATATGTCCAGTTCACTCTAAATGAGATAAGGGCTATAGTGGAGGAGGCTGAAGCTGCTGGCAGGTTTGTCCACGCCCATGCCCAGGGGAGTAAGGGGATAATGAATGCTATTGAGGGGGGAGTGAAGGTAATAGCTCACGCCATATTCATGGATGATGAGGCGATTGAAGAGGCGAAAGAGAGGAGTGTAATCGTGATACCCACGTTCTCCATAGTAGAGAGGTTACTGGAGATCGGTGCTGAAGCCGGAATACCTGAGTGGGGGCTGAAGAAAGCTGAGGAAGTGCACGAGATTCACATGGAGAACATCAGGAGGGCTTACAGGGCTGGCGTGAAGATAGCAGCTGGCACCGACTTCATTGGAGGTCCCTTCAAGCATGGCGAGAACGCGCTTGAGATCCAGCTCCTCGTAGAGAGGATTGGCATGTCGCCCATGGAGGCGATAATCGCGGCTACACGCAACGCGGCAGAGGCAGTGGGCTTAGCTGGCAGGATAGGTACTCTCACTAAGGGCAAGCTTGCTGACGTGATAGTCGTTGATGGAAATCCCCTAACAGATGTGAAAATCCTCAGGGAAGCAGATAAGATACTCATGGTGATAAAAGAGGGGGTTATAGTCAAAGACCTCCTAAGAGCTACGCAGCGCGCGGCGTTAAGGAGAGGCTAGTAAATCCAATGTGCCACGTTACCCGGTAATAGCCGTCAAAGAGAGGGCGGAAATCTAACCATGACCTAGGCACGTAAGCTCTTCACCTGACAACCTTATTCGGACATAAGACAGAGAATGGACAGTACTGACATTCCCAGGAGTACCTGGGAATCCTGGGCTTAGCTACTCTCTCGGCAATGTCAGCTAAGCTCATCCTCTCCTCAATCCCATACTGCGTAACTCGGTCGGGAGTCACATAAATCAGGTAACTCTGGTCTAAATTGAAGAGGGTATTGTATATCTTTACTTGGTCAACGTGGTGCTCGTGCGGTAGGGAGAGGTCTGCCCTGGCAGTTTTTATCTCAATACCTACTCTTCCTTTAGAGGGGAGCTTAACTACCAAGTCAACCCTACCTTTAATCACTACTTCTCCAGCGCCAGGAATGAATTTTCCTAGATCCAGTTTAAGGGTAGTCTCCGGCTCCACCTCGATTTCAGCTCCTAAATCCTTCAGTATCTCCTTTAGGATGGTTTCCAGTCCTACATGTACTAGGACTCCCTGTATGAGGATTGGCTTGAAGAGTTGTGCAAGCTCGAGCTCTGGATAGATGCGTGAGAACTTTTCCTTCTGGCTACAGGATACCAGGTCTGTGACCCAGTAGACTCCAGGCTCTCTGACGTGTTTTTCCCTCTCCTCTTTGAAGTATTTATAGAGAATGCCTATTAGATCCAGCGACACGAACTCCACCTACCAGGAGCTCTTGGTTATTCGATATTAAAAGTTGGCTAGCTATAGCATTGTAGGTTATGTGAACCTTAGATGTCCATGAGACCATCATAATAGCTTATTACTCAGGAGGGCACGTGGCGGACGTGAGCGCGCGCTTTCCCTGGCCCGGTAAGTATAAGTGTGCCATTTCCCTAACATTCGATGATGGACTCCCCTCCCAATTGAGAGTGGCTGTCCCCCTGCTCCGTAGATACGGAGTGAGGGCTACGTTCTACCTGTGCCCCTCTGGCAGCAACTGGGCTGGAAAGCTCAGGCCCTGGCGTAAGGTAGCGGAGGAGGGGCACGAAATAGGTAATCACAGCCTCTCTCACTTCTGCTCCTGCAACTTCCCCTTCAGCGGGCGATGCCTCGAGGAGCTAACCCTAGAGGAGATTGAGGAGGATATATTAGAGGCTCAGCGCAGGCTTGAATCCCTGATACCTGGCAGGGAGATCAGGACTTACGCCTACCCCTGTTATCAGTCATATGTGGGGCGAGGAGCTAGTAGGAAGAGTTACGTGCCAGTGGTGGCACGCTACTTCTTAGCTGCTAGGGGCGTAGGCGAGAAGCCCTGGCCCAATGACCCGCTAAGGTGTGACCTTCACTACCTGTGGTCGTGGCCAGCTGAGAGGATGAGCGCAGCTGAGATGATAGGTTTAGTAGAGCAAACCTTAATGAAGGGCGGATGGGCGATTTTCACGTTCCATGGGATAGGCGAGGGACACCTTCCAGTATCAGAATCCGACCTTGAAGCACTCCTAGAGTACCTGAGCTGGAGAGAGGAGGTTTGGGTGGCACCCGTAGCAGAGGTAGCGAGCTACGTGGCTAAGAGGCGGGCTCACCGGCAAGCGCGAAGTTGAAAGTAGGCACTGCAGCGGAGAGGAATGCCTATAAGCGGCTTTGAGTATGTAGCCTGGGGGCCCTGCGCCGAGAGGTGAGGAAGCTGGTCCCCCAGACCTCTCGGGATGATGCCCTAGCTTTAGCTGAGCCCTAGAGGGTGCCGCGTAATCTACTCAGCTATGTAGCAAGCTTCATATCGCCTTCTAGCTCTGTATGTCGTGTTAGCGCTAGCCGTGGGCCTCATGACAATCGCACTCGCTGTAGTTATGAGATTCCCCCTGTGGGCTACAATGCTTGCCTCAAGCCTCGCAATGCTCGCAGTTAGTGGGAGCCTCCCTCTATTCCTCAAGGCTGTAGAGGGGGTGGGGAGGCTTGAGTACCTCTGCCTGTACCTAGCTGCTTGCTCCATCTCAGTGCTCGTCTCCCTCTACAGAGAGAGCGGCGCGATCGATAAGCTCTCTAGAGGACTATTGGGAGTCATAAGGCAGCCCAAGCTCATCACCGCTTTAGTGCCCTCAGTGTTAGGCGCTCTCTCCATTCCGGGAGGTGCTCTAATGTCCGCGCCGATAGTCGATAAAATGGGAGGAGAATTGGGGTTCAACAAGGCGCAGAGACTATTCCTGAACATATGGTACAGGCATGTCATATTCCTTGTATACCCGTTGTCGCCGACCATACTCGTTGCATCAGCACTCGCTGGAACTAGCGTGTGGAGCATAGCTTTGAGAACTTTGCCTAGCTTCTGCGCAATGGTGCTAATGGGCTACTTACTCGTGCTGAGGGGCGGAAAGAGGGGAGTCGAGGTTGAGGCATGTGGAGATCTAAAGGAGTTAATGAGTGTATCTTCGCCGTTACTGCTAGCAGTAACGCTTGCGCTGATGTTTCAGCTATATATGAGCCAGTTACCACGCTACCTAGCGGTGGCTGCTGGCGCCTCAGCTGGGGTCTTAGCCCTCCTCATTCTCAAGGAGGGTGACCTGGGGGATTTGAAGGCAGCAGTAACTTGCCGCTTAACGCTTGAGGTGTTAGCAACGACTATCGGGATAATATTCTTTAGAGAAGCCTTCTCCGCCTCAGGCGCATCAAAGTGTGTAGCTGAGTTTGTGGGCAGTAGGGAGCTCGACAAGGGCCTGCTCCTAGCCTCGCTGCCCTTCGCCATATCTTACGTCATGGGCAACTCCCTGAGCGGGGTAGCAATCTCCTACCCAATTCTAGAGGAGGTGGGCGTGGGCTTGAGGGAGGTAGTACTCATGTTCACCTCCGCCTTCCTGGGATATCTCTCCTCTCCGATGCACATGTGTTACGTGTACACAGCAGAGTACCTGAGAGTGAATATGAGAGACGGCTACAAGTACATGCTTCCAGCGACGGCCGCTGTCCTAGCGACAGCATACTTAACCTACTGGTGGGGGCCATGAAGCTCTCTACAACTCCTCTATGATTCTCCTTACGTACGCTATGTCGCGTTTTAGCACGCACTTTCTTTCCTCGCCTGCAAATCCTCCTAGAGACTCGTCTTCTATGTTAGCATCGCGATCGTAGCCAGCCTTCCTGAGAATGCCTAGTATATACCGTTCTCCCCTACCGCTTCATTCCGTTTAGAATTGTGTCAAAGCGTGTCTGCGGCAGGGGTTCCCCCCTCCCAATGATCATTGGGAGGCGTTCAGGGGGAACGGGGACTCCCCACATCTTGAGGAGGTTTAGACAGGCTATCACATCCCTATCCCCCTCTAGGCCGCAGCGGGGGCACCTCAGGAGCCGGTGCCCATTCGGGGCTTCAACCAGCCTACCCCCACATACCGGGCACCGGCTCGACGTATTCCTAGGATTTAAGTACTGTACTGGCAGGCCGAAAAGCTTAGCCTTGTACTCCACGTAGAACTGCAGCCTCCGGGCGGGCCAGAAGTTATGGAGCCTGCGGTTGAGGCTCCTCCTACGCCTCTTCCGCTTTATGCCCCTGAGATCCTCCATGAGTATGCCCGCTCCCAGCTTGACAGCTGTATCCACTATCCTTCTCGAAATTTTGTGGAGCAGGTCTCTAGTCCTGTTCCTGAGCCTCCTGGAGTACTTCTCCAGTAGCCTCCTTTTGCGCCTGCCCTTAATCCGCTGAATCCTGCGCCTGATCTCGTGGTAGGTCCAGTATATGCGCCTGAGGTCCGAGAGGTCCCACCTATAGACGTGGGGGTTGCTGCTGACTCCCGTGACGTTCGTCTCGTTGACGTCTAGTGCGATCCACTCCCTCGGGTTCGTCAGGTCAACTGTCTTCCTGAACGGCACCAGCACATATTTCTCATTAACAACGATCTCCCCAACCCTAAGCTCGCCCCTCCTCCAAGCCTCGACGAACCTTCGCTGGTACTCGCCCAGGGTTAACCTGAGCACTAGGTACCTCCTGGGCTCGACCGTGATTACCACCCTGTCGCCCCTGAACCTAGCCACGTGATCGTCTAGCCTCATGAACAGCTTCCTAGCCCTGGGCGGCCTGCCTGGGTCAGCCTCCCCCCTCCTACACCTCTTCCTCCAGCTCTTCAGCATCGAGGTGGCGACCCTCACGGCGGAGTGGCACCAGTGGCTTGCGTAGCCCGGCCACCTAGCCCTGAACTCAGCGTAGACCAGCTTCCTAAGCCTAGCGTATGATGTCACCTTAGCTTCCAGCGCCCTCTCGATGCAGAAGTTCACCATATCCCTGAAGTCCTCCAGTAGCTTCCTAGCTCTAGCGTCAGCCTCGTACTTGAAGGCCACTGAGAGCACTACCTCGCTCATCCGAGGAAATGGGGTAATACCCCTAAATAAACTCTCCTGACGATACTGTTTGATGCACTATGAAACTAATCGACATAATAAACCGCCACAGCTTCTTAGACCCCCAGGTCTATATTACCCTCGTATAGAGGGGCCATCACACCCTCTCTTGGCTTACGCATTTTCTCCTTTTTAGAGGGGGGGTGCCCGGGCGTTCTTCAGGTGAGTATGCCTAACGTAACTGGCGAACTCCTCAACTATCCTATAAACCTCACTAAGCAGGCGTGTCGTTAATCAATGAGGGCATGAGGCTGTAGCCTTGGAGGGAGCTCCAAAACTCCTTCTCTCCGACTCCGAGTAAATCCAGGATTGTTGGGAGGATATCGAGAGTCTGAGAGAATCATTTAATTCTCACATTTCTCGGGATTACAGCGAGGTACCTCATTATTAGCGGCACTCGCACTAACTCCTCGTAAGCACACAGGTGATGCTCGACATGAGACTCGTGCTCGCCCTGTACATCACCGTGATCGGACGTTATTATGACGAGAGTGTCGTCCGCTAGCCCCTCCCCACGCAGGTAGGAGTGGAGTTTTTCCCATGCGGTCATTAACTGTAGCTTTACAGCCATCGTATAACGCCTTCTCCAATCTCCACTCACGCTTCGAGAGCTTCAAGGCTCCTACTCTCATGTCGATGCACTCTGCTCTTGACCGGGGCTTAGGGAGCCTTCTAAGCTCTTCCTCGCTCACGCCCGGTGGCAGGAACCTGCTCCTGAAGGGTTCTGGTGGCCAGTAGGGCCCATGCGGCTCTATGAAGTTTATGAATTATGAAGAAGGGCCTATCTCGATCCTACTTTCTATCAAGCCATGCTACGGCGGCGTTAACAGTCTTTAGGGAGCCCCTATCCTCCTCCCCCTTGAAGTAGTCCTCCACGTAAAAACGCTCGACTACCCTTCTTCCCTCTATCCTCCTGCTAATCAGGTAGAATTCCTCAAAAACTCTGGCTCTCCCCTCCTCCGGCTCACCCCTCCATTATTGGAGAATCCCACTGTGTGATAGCCTAGCTTCCTCAGTATTTCAGCCATCGTCGGGAACTCAGCCATTAAGTACTCGCAGTGCGTATCAGCGTCGTGTCCCGATACGTACCTGCCGGTGAAGAGAGAGGCGTGAGAGAGCGGTGTCCAGACCCCCCGCTATACTATTTAAGAATATGGCGCCGCCTCTAGCTATCTCGTCTATGTGAGGCGTAGTCTTCTTCTCGTAGCCGTAATCAGGAGATGTTATCGACCCTCTGAGCATCCATGACTATTAAGAGGATGTTTGGCCTATCCAATGCTGGACACTGGCTTCTCAGCTTACTACTTAGCGCGTCTCCCTACATGAATTTCTTGCCCCAGTACCTCAGCGCCTCCGCAAGCTCTGGGTGATCCTTAGCGTACTCCTCTAATGGGATTCCCTTCATATAAGCATCTATAGCCTGCCTCATAGCCATGGCGCCTGCCCTAGGCCCCCACGGATGCCCGTGAATCCCTCCACCGGCATTTATCTGGAGGTCAGGGCTGCCCAGTGCGTCAAGGTTAGCTGGCACTAGAGCCGGGTGTATGCCCCCGGAGGCCACAGGCATTACGGTCTTAAGGCCATGCCAATCGCTTCTCAGGAAGTCGTTTATAAAGCGTATTCCCCTCACACCACTGTACTCGCTTAGAGGACCTCCACTAGGCTTCTCCATTTTCCCCTTAGCAGTCCCCGTGTGTAGTTGATCGCCCCCGGCTAACCTCACTAACCTGGCTAGAACCATCATGTGGATACCGTGATCCGGCACTCTGGTAATAGCTGCATGCATGGCCCTGTGCACGTGTATCGGCACGTTAACAGAGGGGTCCTCCGCTAGAGCCCTCAACGCTGGGAAGCCCGCACACATGACATCTATCATAAGGCAGTTCGCTCCATGGTCTAGCGCAGCGTCAACATGGTCCCACAGCCTGTCGAGGTCAGCTGTTACATTAACAGCGTAGAGCACAGTCCGCCCAGTCTCCTCCCTAACCCTATCTAAGGCCTCCATGACGTAAGTGACGCGCTCGGGTATAGGGTTGAACTTCTGGCTAGTTAGCGTCTCATCATCCTTTATGAAGTCCACGCCTCCTATAGCGGCTTCATACGCTACCTCGGCAGTCTCTCTCGGCGTTAATCCGACCTTAGGCTTAATGATCGTGCCAAGGTGGGGGCGTGGCGCCCTGTCAGTGCCAAGTAACCTCCTAACACCCTCTATGCCGAACTTAGGCCCCCTATACATCCTGATGTAATGCTTAGGCAAGCTAATGTCCACGAGCTTCACACTCCTAAGGGCACTAAGCCCGAACAGGTTGCCAGCTACTATCGTCAACAGGTGCGAGATGCCTGCATCTAAGTCGAAGAGGTCGAGAGGATATGCTACCTTCACAAGTCCTCGCCCATCACCAAGCTTCTCAACCTCAAATACCTTAGCTGCGAGTCTATACACATGCTCTTTTAGAGTCTTGACGTGAGTCCAGGTCCCTATAGACTCCTCCGCTGCTATGTTAATGCCAGCTGACAGCAGGTCAAGCCCATCTCCAGGCGTTACCAGGTAGGTAGCTATTATGTTCGAGTCTGGATCCACCCTATCAGGCGAAGACGTGAAAACGCTCCTCCACTCCTCTCTCTCATACCACTCGCTTGCCATACACGTAGTAATGGCAAGGCACACGTAAAATTCCTTCGCCCTAGCTCGGGCAATCAGTATCGTGGCTTCAGAGCCGATGGCCGTAATAACGCAAACTGTTTTCAGTGATATTAGCTGGCAATCACCTAGAGTATAGGGAACTGCCGTGGAGGAGTCGCTGTTGAAGCTCGCGGAAGATGCGCTAAAGGATGAGGGATTCGCAGCGAGTACGTATCACCGCATAGCTGAGCTCCTAGGAGGGTCGCTCGAGGAGAAGCTCTTCAAAATGGCCTGGGTTGAGGAGAGGCATGCAAATTTCTGGAGAGAGTTCTTGAGGAGGAGGGGAGTTGTGCCAAAGTCCGCTGTTAGCAGGGTTAGGGTAGTCCTCTACGTTGCTGCTGCTAAGATGCTGGGAGTTGGCCTCACTCTCCGCCTCCTTGAGGCTGGCGAGAGAGGAGCTGTTGAGCTATACTCGAGGATCCTGGAGCATGGCGAGTTGACAGAACATGAGAGGCGTGTATTAGAGGAGATAGTCGAGGATGAGTTACTACACGAGGATGAGTTAATGCGTGAGGAGCCTAGGTTTTGAGGAGTTCATCTCTCACATAAGGGATGCTGTCCTGGGAATGAATGACGGGCTAGTGGAGGTACTATCAGTCTCGATGGGCCTAGTTGGAGCTTATGGCGATCCACTCTATGTTGCACTGGGTGGGCTCATAGTGGGAGCAGCTGGAGCCATCTCAATGAGTGTTGGAGCGTTCGCTAGTGTCAGGGCGCAGATGCAAGTCCAGGAGGGCGTGTTAAGGAGAGTGGCCGTGGTGGCCAGGTATGCTAGGAGGACTCTGAGGAGGAGGCTTGTGGGCCGCCTAGTCTCGAGGGGGTATAGTGAGAGAGTATCTGAGGCTATAGCCAATGAGGCGCTTAGGAGCCCCTCGCTCCTCTCGAGGTTACTGGCTGAGGAGGAATACGGGGTTAGTGAGGAGCAGCTTGAAGATCCCGTGAAGGCTGGGCTGTATACCGGTTCGTCCTACATGGTGGGGGCCTTAGCCCCCCTATTGCCGTACCTGCTCGGCCTCCCAATACAGGTCTCAATACCCCTCTCCCTATTGTTCGCTAGTGCTCTCCTCAGCCTCACGGGAGTCATTTAGCGATCACAGCTGGCCTCGCGCCCTGGAGGAAGGCGGTGGAACTCACCCTAGCGGGCTTCGGCTCAGCCTTAGCGACCTTCGTGATAAGGCGTCCGGCATCACTGCTGCTAGGGATAGAGCTAGGGTAATAAAGAGGAGGAACTCAGGCTACATCAGCCTAGGTCTCGGGAATAATCTAAGTCCCCTCTCGGTCAAGTGGCCAGCACTAACGCCAAGCTCCCTAAGCTCCTCGTAAATCCTCTCTCCCCTCTTTACCTTCTCCTTTAGCTCCTCGAACCTCCTCCTAATCAGTGTCTCACCCACCTCATAATCGGTGCCTCTCAAGCCCAGTTCCTCAGCTCTGCCAGAGATTCTGGCTAGTGCACCAAACATCTCAATCTGGCTCTTATGCTGTAGTATTGCTTCCAGCTTCTTATCGAGGTAGTCCGTAACATCCACCAATAAGTTCGGCTTATCAGTGGCGAAGTAGTACATCCTCGTCACTTGAACAGGTTTAAGCCCCTCCCTTAGGTGCTCCTTGTTGAAGGCTGGCATGCCAGCGAAGACGGCTGCCTCAGAGGCTACTAGCCCCACGGTCCTGTGATCGGGATGCGCGTTATAGGGAATCCAGGGGTCAAGCGTGCAGACGCAATCGACGCGTAACTCCCTTATAGCCCTAATCAGCTTCTCCCTCAGCTCGAGGCTAGGCAGGATTAGCTCTCCATCTGGATACCCGAGGAATATGACATCTTTGACTCCGAGGACCTTAGCTGCCCTCCTCTCCTCCTCCTGTCGTATCCGCGCCAGCTCCTCAGGATCCATCTCTGGATCATAAGTTCCCTTGCTGCCGTCAGTTACTATTAGATAGTAAATCTCAAGCCCCTCTGCAGCCCATTTAGCTATGGTCCCTCCAATGTTGAAGTCTGCATCGTCAGGATGCGCCTGTATCACCAGCACTCTGCCTTTCACATTAGTGGCTTGAGGGCACACGCTAAAATCGCTTGAGGTATCTGTCATTATCAGCGACTACTTTTCCACCTGTCCGCAGGTACCCACAGATGCTGGCATCGGGGTAATTAGTGAGTACTCGCCTTAAGACTAGTGAGTATCTACAGGTGCTTGTTGAAGAGTAAATTTATAAATGAACCTCTGCGGGAGGCGTGTGAAGCGACTTAAAATAGGATTCATAGGGTGTGGAGGGATAGCCTCCGAGCACGCTCGGAGGCTGGCTTCCATCAGAGAAGTGGAGCTGGCAGCTTTTAGTGATGTTAGGCTTGAGCGAGCTAAAGCCCTCTCAGCCAAGTATGGGGGGCGTGCTTACGCGGATTGGCGGGAGATGTTGAACAAGGAGCCGCTTGATGTAGTCTTCATATGCTTGCCACCGTTTGCTCACGGAGATGAGGTGATCATAGCCGCTGAGAGGGGGGTGCATATCTACATTGAGAAGCCAATAGCCCTGGACGTGAAGCTTGCTGAAGAGATGGTGAGGGCTGTTGAGAAGAGTGGAGTTAAGAGCCAGGTGGGGTATCAGTTGAGGTTCGCGGCTGGTGTTGAGAGGGCTAAGAAGCTAGTAGAGGAGGGCGTTGTGGGCGATATAGGCCTCGTAGTTGGCATGTACTGGTGTCGGTTCATAAGGAGGGACTGGTGGCTGGATAGGAGGAAGAGTGGGGGCCAGCTGGTGGAGCAGGCGACTCACCTCTACGACATACTCAGGTGGCTGTGTGGCGATGTTAAGCGAGTTTACGCTGAGATGGATAGGATATTCTACAGGGATTTGAAGGAGATGACCATAGAGGATGTCAGTGGAGTAGTGCTGAGGTTCAAATCAGGAGCTATAGGCCTCGTCTCCTCTACCATCGGAGCAGTCCCAGGCTTCTGGTGGTTCAGGTGGTCTATCATAGGGCGCGACGCGATGCTCGAGTGCGAGGAGCCTAACAGCCTGAGGGTCTATTACAGCTCTCATAAGCCGTTGAGGATAGAGGAGTTTAGAGAGGTGGGGCGTGATCCCATGTTATTAGCAGAGCTAGACCTAATCAACGCCATTATAGAGGATAGAGAGACTAGGGTGCCAATTAGCGAGGGAGCTAAGACTCTCCAGCTAACGCTGGCGGCAGTAAGGGCTGCTGAAACCGGAAAGCCAGTTACGCTGAATTAAACTGATTCAACATAGTTACAAGCATTTATTCTTCATGATCCTCAAGGATTAAGACTCAAAACTTTTTAACCTCTCCTCCTCCCCCCTCCCTGAGCGTTGTTGCGGGTGCTGTGTCATGGGGTCTGGCAGGACTAAGGCCGTGATACGCCTAAGGGTTGGAGGGGGCTGTGTGAGGTACCTAGCCCGAGTGCCGTCGAGAGCCTTTATAGAGGTGCTCAGAGCCTTTCTGAGGGAAGTTGCGCTAGAGGAGGGGGGCAGGCTGGATGATATCGTTGAGATAGAGCCAGCTTAGCGCTTAAACTCGGATATGGGCCTGTACTCCGTCTTAACGCTAGGTCGCTCCACAACTAGCGCGACTCCTGGGCTGCCCTCCGGTCTATATGCATTGTGCCAGCACTCAACGATGTAGATCTTACCCTTCTCCATCTCCACCTCCTCCAGCTCATCGCCTGAGGAGAGCACGAGCACTATCCTGCCTCTCACCAGGTAAAACATCTCCGGGCAGTCATGCTTCTCCAGGATCTTCACATCATCAATGCTCTCATTCTCGGGGACGTAGACGCCCAGCTGCCAGCTATCCCCATCCCTAAACACCACTTCCCACCTGCGCTTAGCTTCAATCTCAATCACGTTTAGCCCCTTCACAGGGTAAAGATGTACGTGAAGAGAGATAAATCCCTAGCTGGTGGAGTAGGCTATTAATCGCGTGCTCGGAGAAGTTACGTGATGAAGGATAAGCTAGCAGTAGAGGGGGGTGAGCCGCTTATCACTAAGCCCCTACCCCCTCCCTACCCCGGAGCCCTCATGATAGGCGAAGAAGAGGAGAGGGCCGTGCTGGAGGTATTGCGCAGCAAGTCTCTCTTCAGGTACTATGGGCCACACCCCCTCTACAAGGTTGAGGAATTTGAGAAGTCGTTTGCAAGGCGGATCGGGTGTAGATATGCCTTAGCCGTAACCTCCGGTACAGCAGCCCTCTTCGTGGCAATGAAGGCCCTGGAGCTTAAACCGGGCGACCTAGTAGCGGTCCCAGCGTATACCTGGATCTCCACGCCTATAGCCGCTGTATACTGTGGTGCGCGAGTCGTGCTGGTAGACGTGGATGAGTCGCTCAACATGGATCCAGGGGAGCTCGAGGAAGTTGGCCAGGACGTGAAGCTTGTAGTCCCGGTTCACATGAGGGGTGCTCCCGCCGACATGGATGGTATAAACAGGGTAGCCAAGAGTATCGGGGCTAGAGTCCTAGAGGATGTTGCACAGGCGTGTGGGGGGAGCTTTAGGGGCAGAATGCTGGGGTCCCTGGGGGATATGGGCGCTTTTAGCTTCCAGCTCAATAAGAACATAACAGCGGGTGAAGGAGGGGCTGTGACGACTAACGATGAGGAGCTGTACAGGAGAGCTGTGGCATACCATGATGTAGCTGCCTACTACAGGAAGCCAGAGTACATTCCTCCACTTCCAGGCCTTAACTTCAGGATGTCTGAGCTTACAGCAGCTGTGCTAGTAGAGCAGCTGAGGAAGTTGGACGTGATAGTGGGGAGGATGAGGCGTGTTAAGCGCTTAGTGCGAAGCGCTGTGGAGGAGTGTGGACTAGAGCCTAGGAAGCTGTGTGACGAGGAGGGTGACACGGGTGTTGCAGTGATATTCTACGCTAAAACACCTGAGAAGGCTAAGCTACTCGCTAAGGCGTTAAGCGCTGAGGGCGTGCCTGCAGACGTGCTTTACTCGCCTGATCGGAAATACGATGGCCATGTATGGATTAACTGGAAGGTACTGATAGGTGAGCACATAGTAGTGAGGGGGGATCAGGGTAAGAGGACGCTAGACCTGCTGTGCAGGGCAGTACAGGTCAACATATCTCCTGCCATGGGTGAGGAGGATGCGGAGCTTATAGCCAGGGCCTTAAGGAAGGTGACGGCTAGACTGACATGAATCCCGCCAAGCCTTAATTAAAGCTGACTATGCCCGATTGTAGCCGGGTGAAGGGGGCGTTGACACGAAGGGAGAACTACCTAAGGGCAGCTGACTTCAGATGCCCCGAATACATACCAGCCGTGGTAAACATCTTCTGGCCTGTATGGAATACCTATCGGGAGGAGCTAGAGAGAATAGCTAGGAGCTACGCCCTACTCTTCCCTGACTATGGGCGTTACGCTGTACACTATGAGGAGAAGCGGGGCGTAATCTATGTTGACGAGTTCTACCGCGATCCATTCGGCTGCATATGGCGCTTCAGGATTAAGGGATATCAGGGGCAGGTTGTGGGACACCCACTTGATGACTGGAGAAAACTGAGGGATTACAGTTTCCCGGATCCTGATGATGGCCTGCCGGTGGAGGGCGGCGGCCTCAGGCCCTGGGAGGAGGTCTTTGAGGAAATGGATAGAGCTAAGGAGGCTGGCGAGCTGGTAGTAGCGCCCATGCCCCACGGCTTCTTCTTCCAGCGCCTCTACTACTTGAGGGGTTTTAGGAACTTGATGCGGGACTTCATACTCAAGCCACCCGAGATATACGAGCTAGTAGAAGCCCTGACGGAGTACAACTTAGGTCTAGTCGATAAATTACTTGAGTTTAGTGGAATCGACGTATTTTACTTCGGTGACGACCTGGGCACTCAGAGTGGAGTAGCCGTTAGCCCTAGAATATTCGAGGAGTTCATATACCCAGCGTACAAGAGGATATTCTCCAGGGCTAAGGCCAGCGGTGCTCGCATCAGGCTTCACACAGATGGCCGCGTGATAGAGGTGATTGACCAGCTCATTAAAGCCGGGGTCGATATACTAAACGTGCAGGATAGGGTGAATGGGCTAGAGAACCTCAAGTCAGCTTGCTGGGGGAGAGTGTGCATAGACCTGGATCTCGATAGGCAGGTACTCATACCTTTTTGCACGCCTCAGGAGATTAAGGATTACATAAGGCATGTAGTCGAGACCCTCGGCTCCAGAAGGGGGGGCTTAATGCTCTACGCCGAGGTCCACCCTCCCACTCCTCTTGAGAACATCAAGGCACTAGCTGAGGCCCTCATGGAGAACATCTGGCTAACCTGATCGCTACACTAGGGGCGTAATACGCTTTAGGAAACCGATCATCCTGCAGGGATAGTCAGTAGTTAAGAGATCCACACCCAGCCTTAGCATCCTCTCAGCAATTTTCTCCTCGTTAACAGTCCATGAATTGATTAAGAGTGAACGTCTTTTAGCCGCCTTCACGAAGTCGGCCGTGACCAGCTTGTAGTGAGGCGCTACCATCTCAACTTTGAGCCTGTTAGCTACTTCGAGCCAGTCCCAGGGCCTCGAGTAGAAGATGATGCCGAGCCTCGCTCTACCCCCACTGGCCTCAGCCACTCCCCTCAGGGCCTCCGGGAGAAAGGAGATGAACACAACTTCCCCCTCCATATCATATGATGAAACTGTGCGCCATACATGCCTCTCATAGCCAGCCTCCTTAAGCTCCAGGAGGAGTACAGCCTTGCCTCTCACGGCATCTAATGCCTCCTCTAGAGTGGGTACAGGCTCCCCCTCTCCCGCGTTGAGATCCCTTAACTCCTTAAGTGTCATCTCGGAGACGCGCCCACTGCCATCAGTAGTCCTGTCCACAGTCTCGTCGTGCATCAACACTAGAGCGCCATCTGAGCTCCTCCTCACGTCAATCTCGATGTACTTAGCGCCGCATTTAATGCCCTTAAGTATAGCCTTCAAGGTATTCTCAGGCGCCTCGCCAGCCGCACCCCTGTGACCTACTATCTCCACGCGAGGAGTTTCGCATATCTCCTTAAATAGGTGTTCAAATAGCGATTAACTGGGGTGAAGAATTCCCCCTTCCTGATCATTGATGAGCGATAGGTAGGCTGACCCGCCCCGCTGAGCGCACCCGCCCAGACGTGGCTCGGCCCTGGATGAATGGGCGGGCCGGCGGCGGGGCGACACGAAGACTTATTATGTAGCTTCTCACAAGGTTACCGGTAATAGCTTTGGCTAGGACTCCTTCACCTACTGAAGGGCTCCAGGAAATCCAGATGTTGATAATACTCAGACCCGGCTTAGTCAGGGAGTTCGTAAGGGAGGTACTGGAGGCTGTGAGAAGAGCTGGCTTAAACGCCTATCCCAGGGCTGAGGGCTACGCATTCATGAGGGATGAGATCGTGGGGCGACTAGGGTTGCCACACCTAAGGTGCGCCGTGATGCTAGACAGGGTAGTGGTATGGGTCAGGGATCCCTACAACCTCAGGAATGACCTGCTGAGAGCGGCTGGAATGAGCGCTGATGAGTACTTCGAGGAGATTATGGTGGCTGCAGGTGAGATAGCTAGGGTGTATGAGAAGTATAGAGCGCTTGCTAGCGGCTACCTACTCAAGCTACCCTAGCGTTACCGTTCTCCCCTACTGCCTCATTTCTCTCAGCACAGTCGCTTATCGCGAATTATTGTGTTCATCATCGGTAAACTCCTAATTTTTCTCAGGAGCTTGATCGAGACCTGGTCTTACTCTTAATAAGGGGTTTTTGCGCTAAGGGCATGATGCTAGACCTAGATCTCCTCCACTGGATTGTTGGGGAAGGGGTGAAAGCTGGCTGTTCCTTCGTTGAAGTTCGTTATCAGGAGCTGGAGAGGCAAGTAGTAAGTGCGGAGAATGGCGTGTTGAAGGAGTTCTCCAGCAGGCTTCAGTCAGGCTTGAGTATTAGAGTAGTCTACGGAGGAGCCTGGGGCTTTGCTTCAACCACCTTTGTGGAGAGAGAGCCTGCTAAGGATGCCTTGGGGCGAGCAATATCGATAGCTAGGGCCAGCTCCAGAAAAGCTAAGCCCGTCAGAATAGCTGAGGTAGCTGCAGCTAGGGGAAGAGTAGCTAGTGAGTATAGGATTGATCCCTTCGACGTAGATCCCGAGAGCAAAGTTAAGCTTATAATGAGCGTCAACAGGGAGGCTGGCAAGCTGGAGGGGGTGGCGAACTCTTATACAGCACTTGGAGCATTGAGGGATACTAGAGCTTATGTTAACAGTGAGGGTGCTGAGCTCCTCGTTGAGGTCCGTGCTGTGGGGTTCCTACAGAGGAGCGTCGCTAAGTACGCTGGATCACTGGAGTCAGTGGGCGATAGCGAGTCGAGAGTTGCGGGCTACGAGTTCATAGAATCTAGAGACTGGACGAATTATGCTGTCGATGTGACGGAGCTTGCTAGGGAGGCGGTAAGGGCTAAGGCGGCTAAGCCGGGCGCATTCCCTGTAGTGCTGGATAATGAAGTTATTGGACTCATGCTTCATGAGGCGTTTGGACACGCGAGCGAAGGGGATGGTGTAGAGGCAGGGGCCTCAATCCTCAAAGGGATGCTGGGGCGGAGAGTTGCTAGCGAGCTCGTGACGGTGATTGATGAGGGAGTTGTGGAGGGCGGGTACTTCGTCCCCTACGATGATGAGGGGGTGAGGAAGGAGAAAACAATCGTGGTGGAGGAAGGGGTCTTAAAGGGGTATCTGCACTCGAGGGCTACTGCAGCAGTGCTAGGCGGCCAGCCTACAGGGAACGCTAGGGCCCAGGACTACTCCCACACTCCAATTGTTAGGCAAACGAACTACTATATGGCACCAGGCGACTGGAGGGTCGAGGAGCTATTTGAAGACGTGAAGTATGGCTACTACGTGAGGGGGAGGGGGGCTAGGGGAGGAGAAGTAAACCCGGGCTTGGGCACCTTCACCTTCAGGGTTGGCCCCTCATATGTCATTAGGAAGGGCGAGGTAGGCGAGCTAGTTCGTGCTGTTACGATAAGCGGCTACATTCTGGAGACCCTCAAGGAGGTGGATGCTGTGGCTAGGGATCTAAAGGTGACTACCAGCGTATTCGGTGCCTGTGGGAAGGCAGGGCAGCGCGTCCATGTAGGGGATGGAGGACCGCACGTGAGGGTTAAGAGGATGGTCGTGGGTGGTGGCCGATGAAGGACATGCTGCTAGAGGCTTGTAGGCTTGCTGTGGAGGAGGCGGAGAAGAGGGGAGCCAGCGAGGCTGAGGCGCTTGGGACTTACACTAGGCTACTTACAGCTAAGATGGGATTGGAGGGGATTAAGGAGTTCTCCTCCAGCGAGAGTGCTTGGCTGGGCGTGAGAGTCATAGTTAACAAGAGGGTAGCGATATACGCGGTCACGAGCTTAGACCGCAGGTCAGTGGAAAAAGCTGTAGAAGTTGCTCTAGAGATAGCTAAGGCCTCCAGTGAGGATAGGGACTGGCGAGGCTTGCCCAGGAAGCTAGGCTTCACAAGGGTTGAGGGTGTATATGACAGGGCCACCGCTGAAGTCACTGCAGAAGAGATTGTAGAGAAGCTCGAGATATTATCATCTAGCGTTAGGGATGCTAAGCTGGTGGAGGCTGGCTTAGCATCCCGCGCGAGTCACGCAGCAGTAGTCAATAGCTATGCCGATAGCCTGTATAGGAAGGCTACATCGGCTTTCTGCTGGGCCGAGGCGATCTACGAAGAAGCTGGGCAGCAGTCCACGGGCTCGGAACACGACTTAGCCAGGAGGCTCTCTGACCTCAAGATAGAGGAGGTCGGCAAAGTGGCTGCTGAACGAGCCAGGAGGTTCCTGGGGGCTAAGCCTATTGAGACGGGGGCGCTAGACGTAGTATTCGTTAATAAACAAGCGGCGATGATTACTCAGCTAATGATCTCGAGCGCGGTCTCGGCACTCGAGGTTCAGGAGGGGCGTAGTCCCCTGAGGGGTAAACTCGGTGAAGAGGTAGCCTCGGAGCAGTTCACGGTGATAGACGATGGGACTCTGCCGCGAGGAGTGGGGTCGAGAGAGTTCGATGACGAGGGCGTGCCGACGCGCAGGAACATAATTATAGAGAGGGGCGTCCTGAGGGCCTTCCTATACGACTCCTATACCGCTTTCCGAGAGGAGAGGGAGTCCACAGGAAATGCTCACAGGGCGCCATGGTCCAGGCCTCGGCCAGCTCCGAATAACCTCCTAGTAAAGCCCGGCAAGGGCGAGTTGGAGGAGCTCGTGAGAGATGTGCAGAGAGGCCTGGTAGTATACGACACTATAGGCGCTTGGCTTTCTAACCCCGTGAGTGGAGCATTTACAGCTACAGTGTCTCAGGGGATGTTAGTGGTAGATGGCGAGGAGAGAGAGCCAGTTAAGGGCGTGATAATTGTGGGGAATTTCTGGGAGATGGTGAAGCAGAAGCTGGTTGCAGTAGGCAGCGACGTAGCCCACGTAGGTGCCAGCTACTCCCCCTCTCTATGCTTCAGAGGCCTCACTATAGCTGGCAGGTGAGGATGTAGCTAAAAGTTCTTTCACGTGCCTAACCTCCTCCCTAGCTTTAATTACTAGCTCCATTAACTCGCCTACGTCACTCCTGCCTCTCGAAAGGGCGGTTGCCAACTCCCTCAGCTTAGACTTCAAGGCAGGATCGGCCTTCTCCGCTGCCTGTTCGAGCTTTTTAGATACTTTTCTCATGATTGAGAGGCAGCTCTTAATGTAGAGAGCACCTATCAAGTCAGGGGTAATCAGCGCCGTACGGCTAAGCGCTGCCTCAAGCAGCATCTTGCGCCTCATCCTCCTATCATGCATGAGCCTTGAAGCTGCTACAAGACTCGCGTAAGCGAGGTTCAACATCGACTCTACCTCTCCCAAATCCTCTGCTGTGTTACAGCGGTTTTCACGCCCTAGCATCTCCTCTTATATTTCCTCAGCGTACGTGGTTAAAAGGCCGGCGTTAGGGGCTAGTTGCTCTCTTCCAGCTTAAAGAGCAGGTGAATTAGCCTGTTGATATCCCATGGCACCTCTCTCACCGGCTGTTCAACGAGCTTATCAATTTCCTCGTAGAACTGCTCGAGGATGCTTGCTAGCCGTTCATAGAGTTTATAGTAACTATCATACACGCGCCGCCTTGCAGGGTCGGGCCATATCACCTGCCTAACTCGTACAAACCTCCTGACACCTTCCTCGTAATTCTTGAGAACTTTGACCCCTATACCGGCTAGTATAGCGTCGCCTACCAGGGCCGCGTCCAGGAACTCAAGTATCGCTACTCTACGACCAGTGATATCAGCCTTTATCCGAGCCCACGTGGGCGTCTTGCCTCCTCCGCCAAGAAGCCTGAGCTCCTCACATCTAACTCCCAGCTCCTCGAGCACCTCCAATATTTTCCTAATCTCGTAGGCCACCCCTTCCATTAGAGCGCGGAAGACATGAGCCCTCGTGTGGTAGACCGTAAGACCGAAGATCGCGCCTTTGGCCTTCGGGTTCCAGCGTGGCGCTCTCGCCCCAGCGAAGAAGGGCAGCACTATCAAGCCATTAGAGCCCGGCGGGATGTACTCAGCCTCCATGTCTAGGAACTCATACGCCCTCCTCCTGGAGAGTTTAGCCAGCATGGCTTCTCCCTGAGCAAATTGATCCCTGAACCATCGTAGGATTGCGCCACCAGTCGCCATCCCCGCTTCTACGCTCCACTTCCCCCTGATTACGTGAACTGTAGTTACTACCCTCATTAAGGGATCCACCAGGGGTTCATCTACTGTTGTAGCAGTAGTAGACCCTGTCCCAGTTGATTCCTCAACCCTCCGGGAGTCGAGCACGCCAGCGCCGAGCACTTCACAGCCTCTATCTCCGCCTCCAGCCACCACTGGTGTACCCGGCGCCAGGCCGGTTTCCTGTGCAGCATCCCCGGTCACTTCCCCGACCACCTCATCCGAGTACACCGGATCGGGGAATAGGCTCCTATACTCGGCTAGGCCCATATCCTCGAATAGATCATCAGCCCACTCAAGTGTCCGTATATCGAAGAGCATAGTCCTCGACGCTACTGAGTAGTCAGTGATGGCCCTACCAGTCAGCTTATACACTATGTAGTCCTTGGGCTGCAGCGCCCACCTAGCCCTCCTTAGGATCTCAGGCCTATTCTCTCTCAGCCACATGAGCTTAGTAGCTGTGAAGGTGGGGTCAACTATTAACCCGGTACGCCTATACAGCTCATTAACGTCCAGGTTCTCTCTCACCCACTCGGCTTGCGGCGTTGAGCGCTTATCCATCCATATGATCACCCTGTCAAGCACTCTACCCGCCTTATCGACGAGTGCTACTGCCTCCCTATGGCTACTTACCCCCACCCCCAGTATTGATGAGGGATCGACCCTAGCCTTAGATAATGCCTCCCTAATTACTAGGCATATCGTCTCCCACCAGTCTCGAGCGTCCTGCTCAGCCCAGCCGGGCTTGGGATAGTATGTGGGATACTCGCGGGATGCATATGCCGCTATCCTACCGCTCTCGACCTCGAAGAGCGCTGCCTTAGCGGATGTAGTACCCAGGTCTACTCCGAGTAGGAGAGGTCCCACTCTCGAGTAATGCTTCAGGCGTGATATAAGTATTGCCGCGATTGAGTGAGGTGAAGACCTTATACTGCGTCATTACAAAAGGAGTAAGGGCCTGTGAGGATAATTGCACGTCGGCGAGCTGTGAGCGGCCTCCACCGGGGCCGAGGCCGCTTAACTCTGCCGACGTGCTGGTCATTAGCTGAGATCACTTAATGCTCTCTCCATAGCTTCTCTAGGCTTTATTCTCTCATGCACCACATATAAGAGGGCTCTAGCCATTACCTCTGGCCTCTCGAACTGGAATACGTTTCTACCATAAGCTACTCCTCGTGCGCCTCTCTTAATCGCCTCGTATGCGTCCACAAGAGGTGCTAGGTGTGCCTCCCTCCTCGGTCCTCCTAGTACTACTATGGGAGCTGGCGTGCACCTAACCACGTGCTCAAACCCATCTCCTGTATAGTAAGTCTTAATAACGTCGGCACCCAGCTCAGCTGCTATTCTAGAGGCGTATGCCACCACCCGGCTATCACGGACCTCAGGCAGGTGTGGCGGCCTAGGCAGGACCTCGGCCAGCACGGGCATGCCATAAGCATCAGCATCCTCGACTACTCTAGCCAGCTTCTCAAGGTTCTGTGCCTCTCTAGGAGATCCTAAGTACACCATTATTGAAACTGCGTCAGCCCCTACTTTAACCGCCCTCGCTACTGAGGCTATCAGCCTATCATCAGTCTCGTCAGGGCCTTTCACAGTCCCAGTGCCATCAATCCTCGCTATCACCGATACGCGGCCAGCTATACAGTCCGCCACCCTCTCAATCATCGCTGGCGTCATCATCAGAGCATCCACCTCAGCTCTTAACACCCTCTCTACAACTTGTCCGAGGTCTTCTATCCCCCTAAGGGGGCCATGCCGCCTACCATGATCGAGAGCTATTATGACAGTCCGCCCAGTACTCCTGCGGAATATCCTGTTAAGTCTTAATTTTTTGCCAGCACACACATCTTAACACGTCATGGGCTCAAATATAAAGTAGGTGAGGGAGGGGCTTCAACTAGCGTACTAAGCGGAGCCGTATCACGCGTTGATGACACTTCACCTTTAGCAGGGGCTCTGTCTCCTGAATTGTGCCACCGTAAGCCCTAACGTTCCCCTCTACTCTTGCGACCAATAAGCCTGGTTCCCTCATCCTAAGGATAGCCTCGTCTTCGAGAACTATTAATGAGGTTATGGCTTTAGGCATCACATAGACGTCCCTGGTACCTATGGCCGTAAGCCACGAGTGCTTTGGAGCTATTATGAAGAGCTTCACCCCCATCGGCTCTAGCTCAAATTCAGCTTTCCCATCTATCCACAGCGCCTCAGAGAAGTACTCATAAATCAAGTACTCGCCTTTTGGGAGCAGGGCATCTGATGGCGTTACAGAGCCCCTGACGCTTACATCATCCCGCGTGATGTTGAAGGCAGCAACGATCCCGTAGACTCCAGCCCCATCCACTGAGGCTTTGCTGAACACCTTTAGCGGTACTGGCTCATTATAGGGATCCCTCATCAGGGAATCCTCAGTAGGCAGTGCTGGCTCATCAGGCAATGGGAGAGAACCGTCGCTGAAGGCTAGCGGCTTAACCACCTCTGGATTCGTTCTTCCCGGTTCATCTGTCAGGTACACTGGCCCCCCACTTACGGCTCTAGCTACAGCCTGTGGAAGAGCCCAAGGGTCGTGGCTCTGGAACATATCCCAGTCCGGCCAGACTAACTGGGACATCCAGAGCGCGTTATATGCATTAAATAGTATGTGTAGCTTATCCCTTGAGCTCTTGTGAGGAACTATGTAATCTACACAGTTCCTCGATACTGCAGACCTTATCCAGTTAAAGGAGTTCTCCGGCTCCTGAGCCATACAGTTTAGGACATCGAGCGCATACAGGTGCGCGGCCGCCTCAAGCCCCTCGTGCAATAGGCGCGCAGCTTCCTCTATGGGTAGCTTACCCCTGTAGGCGTAGCCCACGAATGATTGATTATCAACTTTCACGAAGTCGAAGCCCCAGCTCTTGAGTCTCCCGTACCACTCCTTGAATAATTCAAATGACCTAGAGGGATCAGGGACTAAGTACCCGTCGACTTCTAGCAGGTACTCGCGGAACTCCTCTGCCAGCTTACTACCACTAGCCACTCCATTCCAGTGTACGTTGAGCGTATGCCACAGCCCCACGTACTTAGCCCCCATATCCTTAAGCTTCCTCACCAGGTTCTTGAAGCCCCTCGGGAACTTACGCGGGTCTGGCTCCAGGCTCTTGATCCTCCTATTCTCCTCATCTTGCCATCCATCGTCAATGAGTACAAACCCGGGCTTAACCCCCGACTCCAGCAGGGACTTATAGGCGGCAAGTATCTTCTCCTCACTGGGCTCGCGCCAAAACGCGTTCCACGAACACCAGCCCAAGTGCTTGAAGACCTCTGGCAGGCGCTTATGCTTCCTCAGTAGATGTGCTCTTCCAGCTAGAGTCATGGCAGCCTCGTATGCGTCCTTAACCGCCTTGTAGGGATTGGGGGACGCAGATAATGCCAGTACGAGGGCACGGGTCCATGGCCCCCTAAGCCCCGTGTCGAGGATCACGCTAAAGCCTCCCTCAAACCTTGTTAGGTGTGCCCTAGCGCCGGCATTAGATATTGGTAAGAGGAAGGCGTAGGCACCGTCTCCTCTAGCTAGTAGTTGGGATACTTTGAGGTTCCTCGGCAAGTTATCTAGACTGTTCACGTGTACTGGGTAGCTCCACGGGCAATACTGCAGCTCCCCAGCTTCTCTCAACTGCGGGTAGGGATAGGGCTCCTCTGCCTCCCCAAAGTATCCCTCAGGGTCGTAAGTGTAATGGTAGAGGAGCAGCTTAACGCATCCCTCGAGCCTCGACTTTAGCTCGATTATAACTCCATTCTCTGTGAATCCTTCTCGGGCTGACGCTTCTACCACTATTGTAGTGGCATTCCACTCTGTGAGCGTTAATCGCCCTTCACCCTCGCTGTACTCTATATGTATTTTATCTCCCTCGCCTGACACGGCTAGGGGCCTAGAAAGCTTGCCCTTAATGGCCATGTACGGCTCAAACTCCAGCCTAAAGCCAGCCGCCTCTAAAACTACTTTATTTTCCTCGGTCCTCGAACTCACGAGCGTACTCCAACTGGACATGCTAATTAATGTGAGGCATGTACACACGGTTCAGCTCTTACTCGTGCCGATGGCTTAACGGCCTCAAGCTCGAAGTCTCAGCTCTGTATGAGGTTAGCTTCACAACCGACTTCCTAATCCTTGGAGCCTATTAACTCGGGAAGCGCCTCATGTGATACGGCCATAGTTCCCCTCAGGCCTTTAAGGTGGCTAACGAGGCTGAGCGGTGCTAGCTCCTTTACAGCTCCTCTAAGCTCCTCACCATAGGTTCTACATAACCTCTCAAGGTGATGACTCTTGACGTACCTCCTACATGAGAGCTTAAACCTTGTAATCTCCATCCTCACCCGGAGTCTCAAGCTAATATCGTAGACTAAAAAGCTAAGGGCAGTCACAAATAATCTTAGTAGTGGGGGGATCACAGCTAGGGAGATTTTCAGGAGGCGGAGAGCCTCCCGCAGCATTTCTTCACTCTTCTTTCCGCTCTTTCCTCTCCTCTACCTCGACCTCCCTCCTCGGGATGAGGCGTGATAGCACGTCGGCTAAGTTAAGCAGCTTCATTTTCCGCTTTAGGAATTCCTCAGCAAGCTCTACTGCCTTATCCTCACTAATGCCTGCCTCCACGAGGCTCCTGTAGAACTCGCCAACTTCCTTGCCTAAGGCATCTCCCCTGAAGCTCCCTAACACGATCCCTATGAGTTCCTTTACAATGGGAGTTATCTCCTTAAGGAAGCCGCTGATAGCGCTTAATACTTCTTTAACCTCTTCGGCTTCGCTTCTCTCCTCTACTCCCTCCTTGCCGCTCATCACGTTAATGAATCATCGTCCACTGAGTTAAAGATTCAGTGTAGTTGGTGGTCAGAACTCACTCACGTTAATCGGGCAGGTCGACCACCTTCTCCCTACCCTTAACCGTCACTTTAACAAGCCCCTTCTCAGCCATCTCCCTAACCCTGGCTGAAACTATCCTACGTGAAGCCCTCCCCCTATACCTCCTAAGCTCTAGCGTTAAGGTAGAAATGTTCAGAGGCCCTTTAATCGCGATCACCTCTAGTATAGCCCTGGAGATGCTATCCGAGATGCAGCGCGCTAATACTCGTGCTCTCGCAAGCCTCCGGACTGCCTTGGCGGCCTCAAGAGCTGAGCCTCCAAACCTGAATAGTCTCAGTACCAAGGCGAGAGCCTCAGCTGCGAGCTCTTCTTCGGAGAAGCCCGAGCCTCCGAGCTTCCCAGGTGAAATAGCTGCTTCAAGCCGCTCGAGCCTAGCCTCTATCTCCCTCAGCCTGGTCTCTATTCTTCTTAGTAGTTCCCGCTCCTCTTCAGCCTTCATCAAACGCCCCCGCTAAAACTCCTCTATGCGGGTGCTGTACAGGAGTCTTCACTTCCTAACCACCTCATACCATATAGTCTCGTACTCAGGCCCTATCGTGAAGATGGCCCACTCTCCCTTAACGTCGACAGGCACTCTAGTCTTCCTATTGCCGAGGTTATCGAGCGCCCACACCTCTACCCCTCCCTCAGCTCGTATAGCTATGGTAGCCCTCACTCCCTCAACGAGAGTTGGTGCTCGTCCCCAGCTGCCGCTACACGTGATCTTCCCATTAAACGTCTCTACCCTCACGTTGCCGGGGGCTATCCTAGCAACCACCTTGTTACTTCCATACTCTCTCACTTCCATGCCAGTATTGGCTACGTAGCCCACCGCTATTAGCAGCATCCTCCGGCTCTCTCTTAAGGCCTTATCATCCACCGCGGTAAGGCCTATTACAGCGTATCCCCCTAGCAGGGTCTCGCCAGGCTGTATGATCACTGTCCCAAAGTCAAAGTGTTTACCACCGCCAAAGCCTACAATTGCCACAGTTCTAGCAGTGTTTACCACTAATACTCCCCTTCCTCCCTCACTACAGTTCCAGATAACCTGGCCATTATCAGACTCGTAGACTGGTCCTCCTCCTTTAGCGCTAGAAGGTTTAGTAGCTGTGCGGGGTTTAGCTACTCCTCCGGTCACGATGGCTACTCTATGTATGAGGGGTGTAGAGGGGCTCATGCCTAAGTGACGCCCGCTGGGAAGATCCCATGCCCATACCTTGCCCCTCGCTATCAGCTCTATCTCGCTCTCTGGACTGAGCTCCTCCGCGATCAGCTCGTGAGCTGGCTCAACATCGCCTCTCACGAAGATCATGTGGGCTAGAATTAAAGTGGCCATCTTGGCGGGATGTTGATCGATATCGAAGTATCCGCGTATCCTCCTAGAATCCCAGTCGTTTAAGCTCCCATAGTCAAAGGCAAAGATCCCATCCCAGTCTTGTAGTGCTGCGTAAGTAGCTAGTGTGACGTAAGCCTCTGCATCGTACATGTTAGGTGCTGGGTGATTATATTCCGTCACGGTGAATGGCTTCCCATACACGCGCCTGAGAGCTAGCCAGGGTATAGTGCCCTCCTCCGGGTGGTTTACCATGGGCTCGTTTATCACGTACCAGTTATTGGGGTCCCAGGGTCTCCCGGGGAACACGGGGTGTTGCCAGTAAGCGTGAGTATCTACTACATCAAGTCCTGCCATTATGTTAAGCGTGCTGCAGCCAGCTATCGTCCCTATCACTAGGGCTTTAACTCCCAGCTCATTCTTAAGGAAATGATACATGTCCGTGAAGTAATCTCTCTCTAACTCCCAGAGGAACTCAATCCAGTCCCTCCTAGCCCTCGGCGGCCTACTCCAATACTCTGATAGCGTAAAGATGTTAATAGTCCCTCTTTCCAGACTCTCCCCCTCCTTAAGGGCTGCACCTGTGAAGGGCTTCAACGAGAAGTTGGCGAAGTAGTACGTGGTCTCCAATGCGCCGAGATTAGTTATATCAAGCCTAGCATTCGAGTCAGAGCCTAATGCGGCTAGCGCTATCCTATACGTCCTCCACTCCCTAGTAAGCTTCACCTCCACAACGTTGGATAGCGCCTTCCAAGGCTCATGAGCTTGCCTAAGCGAGACTAGAATAGTGGCCTCATCATCGGACTTGGCCATGAAGGTCGCTACGTAAGTCCGCCCCTCCTCAATTGTGAGGCCTGGGTAGTTGAACTGGACATGCCAGTTCGCGGACCCCTTCTTCAAGACTTCTATCCTCAAGGCTTTCATGCCGTCTAGCTCGACTATGTCGTAAGATGCTTGAGCCCCATCGTGAACCTCTACGCTCCAGCCCTCCAGATCTTCTTCAAACCTCCCATTGAGTAGCATCTCCTCGCCGACACGGATGCGGCCTCCCCAGGCCTCTAACAGCCTTTCTTGTGACCCGTACTTTCTCCTCAGCCACTCGTTCCACTTGGCTCTTAACTCATCCTTGAATACCTGAGGTAGCCTATCTATGACTCCTCCCAGCCAGGAGTGTATCAGGCCGTTCTCGTTAACTATCTCGACGAAGGCTACAGCCGGGTCCTCAGCGTACGTCATGCCAGTATACGGATTCCGGTGTAGTAGTAGCTGTCTAGCATACTCCTTCTCGAGCTGCCTAACTTTATCGACGAAGAAGCCCAGTACCTGCTGATCCTTCCAGTCAACCTCCTCTATCTCTGGGGGTAGGCCATCTGCAGCTCTGAACCTCCTCGAGACCAGGAGATTGAGATCCACGTAAATCCCATTCTCCTTCAGCTTAGCAATGAAGTAGTCCAGCCTCTCAAGGGCTGCAGGATTTAGGTGTCTGGTGTCGCCGTAGCTCTTATCGAATATGTTGAAGCTCTCCCAGAAGGCGTCCATGTGGTGGAACCTGACGCAGTTAACGCCGAACTTAGCCAACCTTGCAGCAATCTTCTCGGCATCATCTTTTTTCGGGAATGCAGCACTCCCACAGATGTTCACACCTAAAAACTTGACACGCTTATTGCCTACATACAAGTGCCCGTCAGGCCCCACGTGGACATGCCCGTACTTGCCTGCTGGCTTATGGAGTCGTGAGCTGAGGCTGACCACTGTATCGCTGGAGTCATCCCACGGCAAGTAGAGTGCAAACATATCTGCGGTACCCCTCTTCCCCCCTCCCCTCGTTGTAAGGAACATGTACCCAGTAATGATCGCTGTGAGGAGGGCTAATAAGGAGAGCGTTAAACCCCTCTTCCCCACATGTTAGACATCAGTCAAGGCTTAATAAAAACGCTCTAAGCTTAGATAAGCCTGCCGAGTTTCCTCAGGATAAGCTTAGCGAGCGACCTACTCTTAGTCCTTATGATCACCAGCTCTCCAGCCTCCTCAATCCTCACACCTTGAACAAGCCTCCCGAGCCTGGAGAGTTCTCCACGCTTAACCGTTACGACATAGTATCCCTCAGGATCCCTCCTCTTCAGCTCCTCCACGCTCATGCAGCTTCACCTTTGAGGAGCAGTTAATTACTGCTATGGTGAGTTCTAGCTTGTGCGCCTCCCCCGAGGCGATCCTGAGTCATTGGGTTTCGACCCCGAGAAGCTAGCTAGGCTTAACCAGCTAGTGGAGGAGCATGTTAAACAGGGCTGTTACCCCGGTGCTGTGCTGCTAGTGGCGCGGCATGGCAGGGTGGCGTACCTCGAGGCATTCGGCTACTCCTCACTCTATCCCCATGCAGAGAAGATGAGGGTAGACGCGCTCTTCGACTTAGCAAGTCTCACAAAGGTTGTAGCCACGACCACCGTAGCTCTGAAGCTGGTGGAGGAAGGACTCATGAGTCTCGATGACCCCGTATCGATTTATCTCCCAGCATTTAGCGGCGGCCCTAAGAATAAAGTTAGGCTCTGGCATTTACTGACTCACACTTCAGGTTTACCGGCCTATGCGCCGCTCTTCTCAATTCTAACATCGAGAGAGGAGGTGGCTGGGTACATCTCCACGCTGGAGCTTGAGTACGAGCCTGGTACGCGCGTAGTTTATAGCGATCTAGGCTTCATCCTGTTGGGCGAGATCCTGGAGCACGTCGCTGGAGAGTCCCTAGACAGGTTAGCTAGAGAGCTGGTATTCAAGCCTCTCGGGATGAGGGATACGATGTTTAATCCTCCTCCGGAGCTTAGGGAGAGGGCAGTAGCTACCGAGTATTGCAGGTATAGGAAGCGGGTACTAAGGGGAGAGGTACACGATGAGAATGCTTGGTTCATGGGGGGAGTGGCTGGCCATGCGGGCTTATTCTCCACGGCTCAGGATTTAGCGGTCTTCGCACAGATGATGCTTAACCGAGGTGAGTATGGGGGCGTTAGGGTGCTAAGCCCCGCATCAGTGGAGTGCGCGACGAGGAACCACACAGAGGGACTGGGCGAGCGGCGAGGCTTAGGATGGGTGCTTAACACGAGGCCTTGTAGCTGCGGCGATCTGATGTCGCCTAAGGCTTATGGACATACAGGCTTCACTGGGGTTTCGCTGTGGATAGATCCTGTATACGATCTATTCGTGATATTGCTGACTAACAGGGTTCACCCAACTAGGGAGAACCGCTGCTTGAATAGAGCTAGGCGGCTGATACACAATGTGGTGATGAGCGCTGTAGTCTCAGATTAAGCTAGGATCTATGCCACTTAACCACGTACCACATGGCGAGAGCCGTTGCGAAGAATGCGACTAGCCAGAGCGATGCGGCGATAAGCTCGCTCCTATCACCGGTGAGAGCATATCGAGCTATCGATGAGGCGACTCCGTAGCCACTTACCACCAGGATGAAGGCCAACAGTGGAATACTGATGAAGAGGAACACTACTATCATTATAGCCGCGGAGTCGAGCCACCCGATCCTAGGCTTCACTGCCAATCATGTGGATCTAAAGGCTAATAAGCCTCTCTGATCGCTCTAGGAAGCTCACTTAAGGATTGCTATGAACGCGCTAGCGACTATCAGCATCACGCCAGTAGCCGAGAACATGGCCGCGACTAGGGATTTTACCATCTCTCTGAGGCCGGGGCTGAGCGCTCCGACGAAGAACGATGCAACACTCTGTGAAAGGAGAACTGCTAGGCCCACAATGATCATTAATGCTCCTGTGAGGCACAGGGTAGCTATCATCTCCCTCTTAGGAGTGCTACCACTCACGCATTCCTCCCTGACGTCCAGAGGTGCAAGAGATGGGAGTGTGCTCACTATAACCTTGAGCACAGGTGGTAATGCGAGGAGCTGGAAAGGCACCATTGTTGCAAACCACCATAAGCTCAGCCCAGTGATCAAGCCTGGTACGAGCTGTGGAGGCAGCACGCCTATTAGTGACTTGTAAGAGGTGTACAGCACAGCGCACAGTACGTTACCTGTAGCTAGGGAGAGTACAGATGCAGCTATGAACCTCGGCCACCTGAACCTCCCCCTGAGCAGAGCGCCTAATAGGTAGAAAGCTAGGAAGTTGGCGGGCACAGCTGCTATTAGGCTAGGGATGTAGAGGGTGCCGTGCTTAACGGAGTCAGCTATCAGTGTGCCTACCGCCCCACTAACTCCACCAACCCACGGCCCGAATAGTATAGCAAATATACTGGGTATGATGACCGCCGGTCTAAACTGCCCCATCCCCCACGGGCTTTCAATGTAAGCAGTCGCGTAGGCGCCTATAGCGTAGAGCGCAGCTCCTAAGCTTGTGAACGCGACTCTCCTCGAGATCTCAGACGTCCTCACAGAGGGTCTACCTGTGTGAATGGTTTAAATATTATGTGTTAATAGCTAAACAGTTCTAACAGTAATTGATAGCGGTAACCTATAAAGTTTGGATCAAACTCCTTACAGGGGCGGCACCTTGAGAGTGGGGGTAATAGGTTGCGGGTCCATAGGCAAGATACACATACGTAATTTAAAGAGGATAGGGGCTGAGGTAGTCGCTGCCTGTGACATAGATGAGAAGGAGCTGAAGTATGTGAAGAGTGAGTTTGGAGTCGAACACCTCTATACTGATTACCACGACTTAATAGCTCGTAGCGACTTGGACGCCGTCGTAGTGGCTACACCTAACTACCTGCACCATGAGATGACAGTAAATGCCCTGAAAGAGGGCAAGCACGTGCTCTGCGAGAAGCCGCCGGCTATAACGGCTCGCCAAGTTAAGGAGATGTATGAGGCGAGCAGGAAGTATGGCAGAGCCCTCTTGATAGGGCTCACCATGAGGTTTAGAGCCGACTCGAGGGCCTTAAAAGAGTACGTGGAGAAGGTGGGGATAGGGAAGCCCTATTACGCAAAGGCGGGCATCCTCAGGAGGGCAGGCATCCCGGGCTACGGTAGCTGGTTCACGCGAAAGGCTGAGGCGGGAGCTGGACCCCTATACGACATAGGAGTTCACGCCCTCGACCTCACGCTCTGGCTAATGAACGACTTTGAGGCTGAGGAGGCTTATGCCTCAACTTACGCGAAATTCGGCCCTAAGGGTAAGGGGCTCGGTGATTGGGGCAAGCCTGTACCTGGCGGCCCCTTTGAGGTGGAAGACCTAGCTGTAGCCTTCATTAAGATGAAGAGCGGCGCCACCGTGTACCTAGAGGTTAGCTGGGCTGGCCATGTCAGGGAAGGCACAATATACGTAAACGTGCTGGGAGAGGAGGGAGGCCTCGAGTTCCCAGGTGCTAAGGTGTACTGTGAAGAGGGCGGCGTGACTGTCGATAAGCAGCTGAGGTATAGGGAGGAGGATCCCTACATCGTGGAGATGAAGCACTTTAAGGAAATAGTTGAGCGCGGAGTCGAGCCCGTGACAAAGCCCGCGGAGATGGTGAACCTGCAGGCAATACTGGAGGCCGCGTTGAGGTCAGCTGCCGAAGGGAGGCCTGTGAAAATAACAGAAGTTATTTAACTCACTTAAGGCTTACAACCTTCCCGCTTTTTGCCGCTTCATCCAATGCTAGTAGCACCCTAGTCACTCTGTATCCCCACTCGACTGAGGGGAGGGGCTCAGTGTCCTCTACTATGCACTCAGCTAGGTGATCAATGGAGCAGTGGTAATACAGCCTTACTTCGCCAATTTCCTTCTTACCTAGCGTCTTAACTCCCTCCTTGCTGATTACCTTCATTAGAGGCTCATGGGGGTTAAGGACCGCTAAGGAGCCCTCAGTACAGTATATCTGAATTGGAGGCATGTGAAGTTGTGTAAACGTAGTGTAGTTGGCTAGTGTCACAGCTAGGCCACCAGCCTCGTACTCGAGCACCCCTACCACATTATCGAATGCCGAGACCTCAACCCGGATACTCGGTTTCAGGTCGTAGAAGTAGTAAATCCCCCGCCCATAAGTGTCACGCCTTATAGCTGCAGTCACCTCCTCGGGCTTAAGTATTAGCCTTTGCTTCAATACTATTGAGCCAGTGGCGGAGACCCTTGAGGGGAGGCCGAAGAGGGTGACTAGCCTAGCCACGTCGTAGACGGCCAGGTCATATATCACTCCACCCCCTCTCTTATCATCGAAGAATGCCTCTGACCACGTCGGCCCGCTATGGCCGGTGTGCCAGATTGAGTAGCAGTGCTGCCCTAACTCCTTGAGTTCTCTCTCAATCACCTTGGTCAGAGGTGATAGTAGCGCATCTGAAGGCTCGATGACGGCTTTAATGCTGTTCCTCTTCACGCTATCAACCACCCTCCTAGCATCTTCGAGGGATAGCGCCATGGGCTTCTGTAGGATGAAGTGCTTTCCCTCCTCAGCTGCTCTGACAGCTAGCTCTGAGTGCGATTCATGGCTGGTGGTTATCACAACAGCCTCTACCTCAGGATCCCTCAACAGCTTATCAGGGTCCTTGTACCACTTGCGCGCCCCCCATAACTCCGCGCTCCTCTTAGCCCTCTCAGCCACTACATCACAGACTGCCACTAACTCATGGTTCTTAGCTATGTGTGGCATATAGTAGTTGTTAGATACATTGCCGCAGCCTATAACACCAAACCTTATCTTCCTCACGAGCTTCCCCTAGCTCTCCAGTAAAAAAATCGTTACCCATTACGTGTTGAGTCATGCCCTCTCCTTAAAACCCTCTCCAGCTCGTCGCGTCGACGTGTCAGCAGCACAGCTGCTACATGTGTGCAGATCATCCTACTCCTCCTATTGCCGTATGCCCTGCCGTAGCAGTCGCACACGTACCTGCCTCCTCTGCTTAACCACACATTGTACATGGAGTAGTGATCCCCAGGTATGCCTGGGACTAGCCAGTGCCTCCTGCCTACTTGGCGTACACCCATTATGGCCCTCGCCAATGCTCGGAGGTACCATGAGGTAGGCTTATCGAATATCACCCTAAGCTCCAAATAGGCCGCATAAAGCTCCTCATATCCCGGGGGAGGCTCACCTGCTAGTATCCTCCTGGCAATCCACATTGCATCTTCGAAGCTTATCCTTTTCAGCATTCCTCAGTACTAAGCGTGCGTCAGCACTTTAATATTAAGTGGAGTTACTCACATAGGGGATGAAGAAGGCGTTGAAAGCTGAGTAGTGAAGAGCAGCTCGCCACTGACCTCCTCTCCGGCGCCGAACGTATAAGCTCCGATTTCTTAAAAACCAGTTACTATATTATGTGCATCCAGATTGGGTCTGGAGTTAGCAATGCTTCTCCTCCTTATAAGGGGGAAGTAGTACGCCAGCAGCGTTGAGAATCTTCACAACCTTAGAGGGTGATATTCCCAGCTCCGAGAGCTTTATCGAGGCATTCCTCGGGGGATAAATCCACGCTACCATGCACTCCTCATCCTCCCCAACGAACATATGAGCTTGCACGATCCCAGCCATCTTCATAGTACATATGTACTTCCTGTCATGCAAACAGTTAATTATCACAGCATAGGCCACGTGCGCTGGCTTTGGGAAGCCCCAGAAATCTCTCAAGCCGAAGCGATCCTCAACGTCTGTGGCATTACAGCCCCTACCTCTATGATTATGCCAGATTATCTTCTCGACGCCGGCACGCAGCGCTAAGACGGGTACTTTTACGAGGTAGTCAACCTCTTCCCTGCGAGTGAGGGCTCTGACTGGGTGGCCGTCCGAGTACATCTGTGGCACACCAGCATCATTTCGAGGAGCTCCCACCTCGGTGTACCATATGGGCAGTATCCTGCCGTACTCCTCCATGAGCCCCCTGACCTTATTAATGAACTGACCATGCCACTCCTCAGGAGTCTCGAGATCTGGCCACTTGTAGGGGTGAAGCGATAGGATGTCGACCACATCGGCTACCCCACTCTCAAAGAACTCTCTTAGGGCTTCAAAGTCGAGCTCCGCTATCTGGTACGCAATCTTAATGCTGGAATTAACAGCCTCTTTAGCCTCGCGAGCAGCTCTCAATTTAGCTGCTAGGTTCTGCCAGTAGTAAATCCACTTGTCCCTATTCCTCCTCCAAGCTAAGTTCTCCTCTAACCCCTAATTCCCACACCGGCACACTTGGATTCGCTGAGAAAAGAGTCATCAAAGTACTCGCGAAGCCTCTTCAGATGCTCTCTCGAAATGGGTTTCGTGTTATCACACTTCCAGGGTCCTCCAATGACTAGCGGTATCTCTATCCTCTCGTTCCTACGATGGTACTCCATCTCCTCATGCCACTGTGAGGGAGATGAGAACTGCAGGTCAGTCAAGGTTTTAATCCACGTAGCCCTCAGGTAGGGATCTTCAACATCTACGTGGACTAAGCCGAGGGGCGATGAGGGATCAGGCGTCCTCACCTTAGCCGCTAGCAGTACTGCGAACCCATACTCCCTGAGAGGAATGAATTCCGTGTCCCCAAGTAGGAGCACAAGTCCATAGTAGCCTACCTCCCCCAGAAGGGGGAATGTACTGTGTTCCACCCAAGTTCCAGCAGAATGATTTCCGAGAGAGGCCTACCGCCACTGGCAGCTAAGATTAGCTGAGGCTTCACCGGATGCCAGCTTCAAGACTGTCTCGACGCTGAAATTCTCTTCAGGTCTGAACACATGGTAAGGGTTATCACCATGCATCACCTCTATTACCGTTTTCCCGGTACCGTCCACGACCCTGCTCGAAATAGCGGATGAACAAAACTCCTAGAAGAGCTATGACAATAAGCATCACTAACGCAGCGAGCCTACTGAGCTTTAAGAGATGCGAGGCGACGATAACAGTCACAATAACATGAATAATTCCAGGCCTCTACATAGCTATCTAAGGCTTACAAGCTTGGTAGCCGTCCTTTAGGAGTGAGGCTATGCTGACTACTCTTCCCAGCCTAAGCGTGTACTCAACTGGAGGGAGCTCTAGCTGGCAGCCGTAATCGGCTATGCTACGCACGCGCCCAGTGGCTATTGAATACGCTTCATCATCCTCCAGCAGTGTCAGGACATAGGTGAGGAGGTCATGGCTAACTACTGCCCGCCCCTCGCTGAGCGGATAGCAGAAGGGGAGGTGCACCTCCACCCCCTCTCCCTCAAGCGTCAGTCCTAGAGTCACCCACAGCCTCCGCAGCTCAAGCCCTCTTGCAATCTCTAATGCTGTGAAGACTGCTCCATCAACGCTAAACTGGCAGGGGCCGAGGCTTCGTGAGGTAGCGCCTCTGATCGCAGCGGTTAGTAACCTCCTCGTTCTACCCCTCGGCGGAAAATCCCCCATGATGCCCCCAACTACCACATACTCATAACGTTGAAGGTCAGGGGGAGACAGGAGGGCTTCCGCCTGCGGATCCAGGATCAGTAAATCTTCTGAAGGTGCCAGATCTTTAATGCTATGGGGATGCACCTCAGCAAACTTTTCAACGCATCGCCTCTCGCTCTCGTCCTTAACATTGGTGACTACGAGTTCTCCAGCTAGCTCTGCCGCATGTCGATACTCTAGGTAAGCCCACGGAGTTAGCACAGGCTCTAAATGCTCTATTACGACTGTGACCATCAGGCTGTGGTAGCCCCTCCTCGTGGAAATTTCTTGCTACCCTCCCGTAGTGAGGCATGATGCCTAGACTTGTCGCCTCAGGCGTGACGCTCATCCACCTATCTAGCTAGCACAGGCTGACAAAGGTTATTAGTTAGCGTGCCGCTTACCACTGGCCTCGCAGAGGTGGTTTAGGTGAAGTACGCTGCTATGGGTGCATTCCCACGCCTATTCGAGTGGAAGGTCAAGGAGCAGGCGAGAGCCAGGATAGTGTGTGTCGCCGACGCCCACGAGGTCGCCGAGTGGGTGGCTAGGAGGCTCAGGGCCGTAGGGTACGACGTGGATGAGGTTGTGGAGGTGCCAGCATCCAGCGTCGACATAGCAGTTGCTGTAAAAGATGCGTTAAAGGAATGTGATATAATTGTAGTGGCAGGGGGAGTAAAGCCAGGCGCTGCACCAGCGTTCAAGGGTATTGCAGATGCATTAGGCAGGAAGTTGATCGAGAATAGGGAGGCATTAAGACTGGTAGAGGAGTATTACTACATATTGCATAGAGAGGGAGGCCGGGACGCCTCCTCCTTCAGGATGCCGGATGAGGCTAGGTCGCTCGTAATGCTCCCTGAAGGCGCTACAGTGTTACCTAACCCGCGCGGCCCAGCCCCTGGCGTAATCATAGAGGAGGAGGACAAGTTCCTCCTATGCCTTCCTCCCTCACTTATAGAGGCTCGCGAGATATTCGAGGATGAGGCAGACCCCTACGTCAGGAGCTTGTTAGGCGTCAACTTGTCAGCAACGATCCACTTAATGACGAAGATATGGGATCGTAAGCTTCTCTATGAAGTCGTGGAGGAAGTCTCTAGGAGAGAGCCCTGGATATTCATCCAGTTGAAGCATAACGTCTACTCGAAGGAGGGGTGGGGCCTTACCATAACAGTCTTCGCCAAGAGCGCTGATGAACTGAGTGACAAGCTCGCCAGGGCAATCAAGTTTGTTGAGGGCGTGTTAGAGGAGAGAGGGATCGAATACATTAAAAAGGAGGATTCATACGTATAGCTGCGGAGCCCCTTTCTCGGCTCCGCGGCGGCTGTCATGAGGCCCCTCATCTTAGGCATAAATGGGTCGCCAAGGAAGTACGGGAACGCACTTAAGCTACTAATGGTAGCGCTGGAAGGAGCTAAGAGCGAGGGAGCTGAGACTAAGGTATACCACTTGTATGACATGGACATAAGGCCATGCCTAGGCTGTGTCAGCGACTCCGAGAAACTGTGTAGGTATCCGTGCATTATAGAAGATGACATGAAGCGGCTCTACGATGAACTGTTAAAGGCAGATGCCTTCATACTCTCGACACCTGTCTATTGGTACGGAGTGAGCGGAGTCGTTAAGAATTTCATAGATAGGCTAACGGCCCTCGAGAACATGATATACTTCGATGGGCGAAGCTGGCTTGAGGGCAAAGTTGCAGGCTTCATAGCCGTTGGTAATGACGTGGGGGCTCTAGCCACGATACAGAACCTCATGGCAGTGCTCAACTCCATGGGAGTATTGATACCTCCATGGGCACTAGCCTACTACGAGGGTAGAGGCGATGTTCTGGATGACAAGCAGCCGATTGCGGATGCTTGGAACATCGGCAGGATAGTCGCTGTAACTGTGAAGATTCTGAGGAGCCATCGCATAGAGAGGTGGTACCTAGAGGATAAGGAAGCTATTACAGCAGCTGTGCGCTATGCGAGGGAAGTAATCAGCAGGCTGAGGAAGAGCCAGGAGCGTGAAAGGTTGACTATGCTCGAGAGGCTTAGATCCCTAGACTAGGGCGGGGCGAGGACACGCGCTTAGAGTTACACTTACTAGAGTCCTAACGTCAGAACAACTTTTCCCATACTCCAGCTAGGAGCCCTCTCTTGACGTAGCGTTCCCGGTCTCTCTTATGGGCTATCTGTGGCTAGTAGTCTTGAGCTCTGCTTTCATGGAAAACGGTGCTTGGCGGGACTGGCGATCTCGGTCGCTTTCTTGGGAGAGTGCGGCTTTAGTTCTTTTCATCTCCCTTCGATCAAATTTACACATGTCTTTCAAGCGCTTTGGTTGAATACGAATTTTTCTTAACTTTTACTTTCTTTTCAAATGCCTATTCCAATTCTCTACGCTTATCTTTTCCTTCCCCCGTATTCCTCTTCACTTGATTTCCATTAGGAAGCTTGATCTGCGGGCTAATCATCCCAAATTTTTTCTCCTGTGCTAGGTTCCATGGAGCTCTCAAGGCTCAGGCTCGTACTACAGAAGCTCCCTGGCCTTCGCCAGCGCATTGCCAGCTCGTCCGTGTAAGTCACCATGACTAGGTAGCCCTATCCACGATTACTGACGATCTCGGCTGTCAGGGCTATGTCAGCAGTCTTCGCGGTAGCTCGAATCAGCCCATCTGCCAGCCGAGGAATATCGCCGTTCTTCCCGTCCGTAGCTTCATGTATTGAACTACTCTTTCTGTATCCGCCGCGGGCGGGCTCATCACGGCTCACCACCCCCCGAGCCCGACTGTGGGAGCGCGTCCGCCCCCAGTTGCCTAGGGCCTCACCGCGCTCCCCCCATCAAACCCAGGTTCACGGAGAGTCCCCCTCACCCAGATCATCGAGCTTATCCCCACGCCCAACACCACCACCGCCCCCCATAAATCTTCCATAAGGAAGACACACGGTACAGAAAGCTATAATCTAATGTTCCAGCCCAAGGTCACGCTGGCGATTATGAGGAGTACTGTGGCGCTCAGCTCGATAGGTGTCACAGTACTCCTGGATATACGGGTTACCCTTAGGATCAGTGTGCTCACACAAGATTCTTTTTAACCTGCTTATGATCTAAATAGAAGCGGTGAAGTCCCTTGTCTTCCAGACCTCAGATACGCGGTGCCACCCAGGAGGAATTGGAGGAGGTAGTGAGGTTGAATGCCGAAGTCTTCTCGGAATACCAGCAGAGGCGTAAGTACTTCAGGCTGGCGATATCCTACGATCCTTACCACAGACCAGAATTTAACCGAATAGCGATAGTCGATGGCAAGATAGTGAGTAATGTTCGCATAGTTCATAGAAGGATGCGTATAGGCTCATCGTTAGTCCTAATGGGGGGAATAGCTGATGTTAGCACCTTAGTACCCTACCGGAGGAGAGGTCTCGCCACTGCCCTCCTGAAAGATGCCTTGAACTACATGAGAGAGCATGGTTATGTGGTATCCCTCCTTTTCACGGGCATAGCTCCCTTCTACAGGAGGCTGGGATGGGAGATCGTGCTCCATAATATCTCGATCTCAGGCGATGTACTATCACTTGCTAAGAGGCTTGAGGACTTCATGAACTCCCGTAACATTCCCAAATACGAAATTCGCAAATTTGAAGAGAATGACTTGGAATCTGTAGCTCGCGTCTACGATGAAGATAACCGATCACGCACTTGCACCATCGAGAGAACCTTAGAGTACTGGCGTCTGCGCTTAAAAGGATCCTTCGAGCTCGGCTTTGAGACTCCCGAGGGCTTCTTAGTAGCCCTTAGAGATGATTCTGTTGTAGCATATATTCGTAGCAAACTTGATGAGCACACATGCTCCATCTTAGAGGCATGCTCCCTGAGAGGATTTGAAGGCGCTTATGTTTATTTGTTAAGGAGACTTCTCAAGCTGTGCGTTGAGCGCCGCATAGGCTCGATAAGAGCCTTATTACCGGAGGATCATCCCATGACGTGGCTCCTCATCGAACTAGGCGCCCATCTCTCAAAGTCGCGCTCAGGCGCTATGCTCAAAGTGGTGGATCAAGTGTCTCTATTCCGGGCTCTAGCCGATGAATTGTTAGCTAGAATTAGGAAATCTGGTATTGCCAGCCAGAAAAAGACCCTGGCTATAGAGACTGATATTGGAGTTTGCTCTTTAAGAATTTCGGAGTCCGAAATAGAAGTTCTCGAGGAAAAAACGCCCTCTCCTGATGGAGTACTAAAGGCGGATCAAAGAGTTCTAGCTCAGCTCATTACCGGATTTAGAGACGTAAGGACTGCAGTAGGCTACGGTGATGCTATCGTTCATCCTCATGAAGCAATCAAACTGTTTGACGCTTTGTTCCCACCAGGCAATCCCTACTTTTGGAGTTTTGACAGCTTCTAGAACCCTCCCTTTGAGCAGTTTATCAAAGTCCTCCTCTGACAGCCTAGTACCGTAGTGCTCTTAAAGTCTTTTCACAATCCCTTCTCCCTCCCTCATCGATAAAGTCAGAATAGAGCACCCTCCTACCCGGACACGTAAAACTGTAATAGGTCCCGGGGATGCCATGAAAGGTTATCACAGAAATTTCAGCAACCTACCCTGTCCTCATCGTTCAGGCCGGGAGTAACTCATCACATCAGCACCCCATCAAAGACTGTGGTTAAAGGACTTTCGGTGTATATTACGCATCTTTTTTAAGCTAAGTGGTTGAAATACCTTGAATGTGGTGACATCCTCGGATGTAGAGAAGGCTGTGTACAGGGCTTTCAGGTCTGCATGGGAGGAGGAGAGGGGGACAGGTATTGCGCCACCTAACGTCGTGAGAGTAACTGAGCTCGTCCAATGTCTTTTGAAATCCTGGCTCGAGAGAGTGCATGGCTACTTACCTAGCGATAAGAAGCTCGTCGTACTGGTACTGGGAGATGACGTACACTACTTGATGAACGCTAGATTCCCCCTAGGCGAGGGCGAGGTGCGTGTGGAGAAGGAGTACAGAGGCGTGAAGATACGGGGCAGGGTTGATAGGGTCCTGGGGGATGCTGTCCTGGAGTTTAAGACCGCGTCGCGGGTGCCGCTAAGCCCGCTAGACCATCATGTAGATCAGCTACAGCTTTACCTCTGGCTAACGGGTAAGGAGAAGGGTTACGTGGTCTACGTATCGAAGGTGAATGGAGATGTCAGAGCCTTTGAGGTGGTGAGGGATGAAGAAAGGATATCTGAGTTGCTAGATAGGGCTCTCACCCTCTCTAAGTGCCTCAAAGAGGGAGTAAGGCCTAAGGCGGAGCCTGGCTGGCTCTGCAAATTCTGTGAATTCAGGAATAAGTGTAGTTAAAATGTTAACGAAGTTTAACCAACTTCTCTTCCTTGGCGTGCGCCTAGTTGTCAGATTGAAATGTCCAAGGCGGATTAGGATTTCGGCACCTGAGAGAGGGTCTCTACGTCAACCAGCATCTATGTGAGCTAGTAATGACAAGATTAGTGTTAAAGGGGTGGCATAGCTATAATCATCGCCGCCTTTTAAGGCCCTTGTAAAGAGATTTAAAGGCTCGGGTGAGCGCTCCCTTGGGGGAGGATATATGCGGCTAGTATTCATGGGCCCCCCTGGCGTGGGTAAGGGTACTTACGCTACCGCCATCTCGAAGAGATACAGGATTCCCCATATATCAACAGGAGACATGTTGAGAGAAGAGATTAAGCGTGGAAGCGAGCTTGGAGCACGAGTGAGGGAGTACGTTGAGAGGGGGGAGCTTGTTCCAGATGACATAATAATAGAGCTAGTCAGGAATAGGCTTAGCAGGGAGGACTGTAAGCGGGGCTTCATACTAGACGGCTTCCCTAGGACGCTAAGGCAGGCTGAGGAACTCGATAAGATGACTAAGCTGGATCTCGTGCTCAACTTTGTGGCGCCAGACGAGGTAATAATTGATAGGCTGAGTGGGAGGAGGATCTGCAGGAAGTGCGGGGCCATATACCATGTGAAGTACATGCCTCCCAGGGTTCCGGGCAGGTGTGACAGGTGTGGAGGGGAACTGTATCAGCGAGAAGATGATAGACCAGAAGTCATTAGGAGGAGGCTTGAGTTGTACAGGAGGCAGTTTAAGCCCATAATAGAGTACTACAGGCGCAAGGGGATACTTGTCGACGTGGACGCTAGCGATCAGGCAGAGATTGTCGTGCCACGCATCGTAGAGGTGCTAAAGTCGAAAGGGCTTGTCAGCGATCAGTAGTGAGTCTCAAAGTAACAATTCTCCTTCTCCGCTCCCCACACCCCTAATCTTACTGAATAATGCGATGAGAGTGGTTGCAGTTGAGTAGCAGGCGTTTTCCCGCTATGAGAAGCTGTAATGCTAAAGTTTATTACACTACTCGGTCTTCACTCCAGTGAAGACCGCCTTAGCGCTTGCATGAAGGTGGGAGCTTGAGTGAGCAAATAACCTCGGGAATTACGAAGAGGCTGCTACTGTTCCTCGTGCTCCTCGTACTGCTCTTCGTTCCCTCCAACGTCTACATATCGTTAGCTGGCGGGGCGCTGGGGATAATAGGCACCTACACGATAGTGCTACTCTTCACGTACGTCAGCAGGTACCTAGGCGCGGACCTGACTAAGCAGGAGGTGTATGCACTATTTTACGCCCTATCCTATTCCTGGGTTTTCTTCAATTCTTATGACGTGATATACAGGGCCTACCTAAGGGTGAGCGAGGTAACTAGAGAGTTCAAGATAGGGGGGGTTCCAGTAGCCTCTCTCCTGCCAACGTGGCTCTCTCCCCCTGCTAATTCCCCAGTATTCAGCCTCCGCACCCTGCTGCACCCTGACATGGCTCTCCCACTCCTGATACCGCTCGTCTTCTCCATCTCGTGGATAATAGCTGAGCTCTCCATGATAATGCTCACCTCGTTCCTCTTCGTGGAGGTGGAGGCGCTCCCCTACCCCTTAGCGCCAGTTGACGCAGCTTTCATAACGACTATCTCGGAGAGGCCAGCTGAGTGGCTGAGGAGCTTCCTGCCAGCAGCTGGCATAACCCTCGTGCTCTCAACACTGCTCTACCTGCCTAGCGTGGGCTTCATAGTCGGCCTCCCAGTGCCGACACTAGGCCTAGTGGACTTCTCACAGCAGGTTGTTGAGGTACTACCGGGCGCTGCGGTCGGAATAAACCTGATTCCCTCAGTAATATTACCTGGGATAATGATACCGCTTGAGGTGGCAGCTGCCGGCCTAGTGACGTCACTTGCCGTCTGGGTCGTATTCAACTCGCTGATAATAATACACCCGCTATTCAGGTCATGGTTCCCCGACTGGGCGAAGGAGTACTACAAGGGCATGTCCTACTACCTTATCATAGAGAGATCGACGCTCAGGGTATGGGCGCCCATACAGGTGGGTGCCATGCTGGCTCTATCAGCTGTCTTGATAGCTAGATATCACAGGGAGATAGCTAGAGCGTTCTCAATCTTATCAAAAGCTGGCTCAGCATCCGCCCGAGGCTACCCCTCCCTGAAATTCCTCTTAGGAGCCTTCTTGATATCCAGCGGCTTATCCACAGCGCTCTACTGGGCTCTACTGCCAGGCTTACCTCTCCCTATGGTGGCTGGCCTCATCATGGGGGTTGGCCTCTTCCTCTCACTATCCAACGCCTACATGGTCGGTAAGACGGGAGGCAGTCTGTTTCAGGTGCCGCCCTACATATGGCAAACAGCCGTCTACTCTTTGCCTCACGGCTCCATCCCCCTGAGTACCGAGGTAAGCGCCCTCCTGTACCCGCCCCCAACCATCGGCATGTTAACAGGCGGAGGTACTCAGGCTGTCAAGGTGGCCTACCTAGTGGGCGCTAAGCCCACTGACCTAGTCAAGGCGATAGCCATAGCTTACGTGCTGGGTACCATAGTCAACATATTCGTGGTGGACGCCATGTGGAGAGTAGCTCCCATACCCAGCATGATATTCCCCAACACTGTCTGGATGAGGGATAGGGCGGTAAGTGATTGCCTAGTGGCAGCAAGGCAACTACCGCTGAAGCCCACAGTTGTGCTCCCAGCCTTCATGTTCTTCCTACTCCTCTTCTCATCGATAGAGTCACTGAATACATTCCTGAGGCTTCCCCTCTCAACGGCAGGCGTAGCCATGGGGCTCACGAGACCGCCAGCCGACATGATACCGCTCTTCATAGCCTCTTTAATAGGGAATGTGCTGATCCCTCGGCTTCTCGGCAGAAAAGAGCTGGCCGCAAAGTGGGGTGAGCTTAAGAGCGTGATCGTCTCGGGAGCCTTGCTGGGCGACGGCATTGCAGCATCAGTATTCACGCTGGCTACGCTGATAGGGAGGACGAGCTGGACATGGCCGTGGTGAGAGCATGAGGAGAGTACTCATCCTAGGCCTTGTGGCTCTCGTGTTGGTAGCGCCTCTCTCAGCGCAGGCGCAGGGGGGGCCTGAGGCCGCAATAAGAGATGCAGTCCACTCGTTTAGGTACGATGAGGTCCTCAAGCTGGCTGTGGAGATAGCCTCTCAGGGCTCCAGGGCTCCCGGCTACCCAGGCTATGAGAGAGTATTCGAGATGATAGTGAATGAGGCCCAACGCCTCAATCTGACTGTCGAGATTCAGAACTTCACGATGCTCGCTCCAGTTGAGACTGAGAGCTTTGTAGAAGTGCTGGAGCCTGTCAAGGCGAAGTTCAAAGCCTATAGCCTATGGCCGCACGGGGGCATTGAAGCTGGAAGCGGGGCATTCGAGGGTTTAGCCGTATACGTGGGCAAGGGCAGGCTTGACGAGTTTAATGGCAAGCCCGTGAATGGCAGCATAGTTCTAATGGACTACGAGGGGAGTGGCAAGAACTGGTTACATGCGCTAAGGTTCGGTGCAAAGGCCGTAGTGTACCTGGGCTCTAACACAGCGGAGTGGGAGGCCCTCACGAAGTTCGACCCCTTAATACCTATGCCGTTCATGCGCCTCTACTTAACTCCCGACAATGCCAGCAGATTAAGAGACCTCATGGGGCTGGGTGGGCTTAAGCTGAGAGTATATACAGACATGAGGTTAAGGGAGGTTACCGGCCACAACATCCTAGTCAAGGTACCCGGCCTCGAGAAGCCTGATGAAATAATGGTGTTCGTAGCACACTACGACTCGTGGTGTGTAGCGCCTGGCCTAGCCAACTCTACTGAGGAAGCGCTAGCGCCAGCTACGCTTATAGAGCTTATGAGATACCTGGCCTTGCATCGCCCCCCAAGAACTGCATGGCTGCTCTTCACCTCTGGCCACTGGAACGGGCTGGTAGGGCCCAGGGAGTTTGTGAGGAATTACATACTAACTAGGCCTGACCTGGTTAGGGGCCGGAGGATAATATGGTACGTAATGGGGCTTGATATTTCAGCGGATCTCCCAGTGGCGTCGCTGGTATACGTGGGCCATTTCTACGCTGCTGGCAGGACCTTCATGACCACCAAGTTCTACTGGCTTCAAGGCAGGGTCTCCGCTGTCTACTCTAGGGTGGTTGGAGAGTACTTGAATGAGACCGGGCTACCGGAGTCAGAGGGGCTTAGGGCAGTAATTAGAGACTTAGGGCTCATCAGATTCCAGGATCTCACGCACGGGCCTGAATTCGCCTGGAGCGGCACCATGAGCCGCCCATACATCTTGGATACTGAGCCATTCGTAATGGCGGGCATGGCAGCCTTCACCCTTAGGACCTCCCTGAGCTACAGGCCGAGGGAGGGCGAGCCCGTAAGCGACCTAGAGTACGTGGTATCCAGGTTTAAGGATAGGGTAGTGCCGCAGCTAGCATCGGCTGTCGCCATAGCCATAGGCCTGCTCAACGAGCCTGACGTAGGAGTCATGAGGAGCCTCATAATGCCTACTAGGCTGCACCCCTTGCTCTACTGGGGCTTCATAGATTTGGAGGTTAGAGTGCTGGAGTATAATGTCTCGAGGGGCTGGTATGACCCAGTTCCCTACGCCATAGTTCGGGTGTGTGGAGGAACTATTGACTACCCCTTCACGTGGATATTTGTGAAAGCTGACTCCAAAGGCGTTGCAGTAGTTCACGGCATAACTCCTCAAGGAATTAATACGTGGCTTGTGGAGGCCTTTAAGCCTGTTAATGAGAGCTGGATGTACGTCCCAGCTTACGGCATGCACAGCACTGGGCCTGCAGCGGTGAATGCCCTTGTGCCCAGAGTATACGCGACCGTGAACGTCAAGCTGATGAAGGTGCACGTGCTGCTAGACCTCTACTACCCGAGGCTCATGAGGAGATGCGCGATAGAAGACCCGAGGTTCCGGGCCCGCAACATATGGGCCTCGACGAATATTGCAGTGACTCCATATCACACCGAGACAGGGATGATACCGCTGTACTACGGCACGCTAGTATACGTCCTCCAGAATGAGGCTGGCCTCCTAGCATCCATCCCAGTGCCCAGGATGACCTTCACTATAAGCTACATTGAGAGATGGCCTCTCGGCGTAGTTGAGGGAGACAAGCCAGTATTCACAGCGTTTGATTACGCTAGGAGCCTCTACAGGATCGCCTATAATCGGTACTCAGTGCTCAGCTTCAGGGAGGTTAGAAAGTTGAGTGCAGATCTTATGCTACAGTATTCCAGGGAGCACCTAGAGGCAGCTGAAAAAGCTCTGGGCGAGAGGAGGTATGGAGATGCCTATAGGAACGCCCTAGCCGCGTGGAGCTACGCGGCCAGGGCATATGCCGATGAGGTAATGCCGCTCTACGAGGAGAGCGTCAAATCAGCTATAGTATTCGTACCATTCGTCGTAATCTCGGCCTACTTCTTCGAGCGCCTACTGCTGCGGGGCGAGGGGCTTAAGAGGATAGCGTACATAGCGGTGCTTGAGGTACTGATGTTCCTCGCTTTTGCGATGATACATCCAGCCTTCTGGATAATACCTAGCACCCTGCTAGCGGCGATGAGCGTCGGTCTCCTCATCTTGATGGCAGTGGTACTCTGGATATTCTACAGAGAGGCGAGGGACATAGTGGCGGAGTTCGCGTCTAAGATCCTGGGGTATCATGAAGTCGTAAGGGAGAGGATGGCAGCAACTATTATGGCAATATCCCTCTCGACGGAGAACATGAGGAAGAGGCCCTTGAGGACCGTCCTGACGATAGTGCCCGTAACCGTATTCGCCATGGCCTTGATCTCGCTGGCATCGATCTCGCCATATACCGCGGTCCTCCCATCACCAATAGAGAAGGGTAAGGCGCCATATTACGGCATGGCTATAAAGAGGGCGTTCAGCGTGTTAAGCGATGTACTGGATTACCCAACTGTCGAGGAAGTTAGAGCTATAGTCGGCGATAAGGGCCTCGTATGCCCCAGGATCTGGTACTACCCCGCCTTCGTATATCCCCGTGGGCCCTATGGCCTACTAATCTCCCATAATGCCACTGCTAGAGTAACTGCCTTCCTAGGCCTTACCCCGGAGGAGGCGGCCATAGTGCTCTCCAAGGGCATAGCGAGGGGTGGGCCCTTCTTATACGAGGATCAGATGGCCATAATACTGCCCTCCTCCCTGGCAGAGGCTCTCGGTGTAGACGTGGGCGATGAGGTGGAGTTCAGGGGTATGAGATTCATAGTCACGGGCATACTGTCAGAGACTGCTATGGAGGCCGTAACCGACTTCAGGCTCAGCTTCGCTCCCATGGACCCCATATACTTCGGCCCGATATACGGCTATACTATTCCAATGGGATTGCTGGTGCCTCAGCCCCTGGCCTGGAGCAGGGTCGCCATAATACCCAGCGGCATAGCTAGGAAGATAGGCGGCTACGTAGCCAGCATAGGCGTAATCCTGAAGCCGGATGTTAGCCGCGAGGAAGCTGTTGAACTGGCTAAGCGGATAGCCTACGCGGTTGACGCCATATGCTACTTCGGCCGGGGCAACGACGTCTATGGCTACTCGAGGTTCCCCACGTACGCCGCTATAGGCTGGGAGATGATGGTCATACCCTTCGCCATAACTGCGCTTAGCATAGTGACCTCGCTGCTGGGGAGTGTCAAGGAGAGGGAGAGGGAGATCTTCACCTATAGCAGCGTAGGCCTATCTCCTGGAGGAGCGATGCTGATGTTCATAGTTGAGTTCGCGGTCTACGGCTTTATAGGCGCTACACTTGGCTACTTCCTCGGGTGGGGGGTTAGCAAGGTGCTACGCGCCCTAGGAGTGCTGCCTCCCACGTTCATATTCAATTACGCCTCGATATCCATCTCCCTCGTAATGGTGCTCGTCCTTCTCTCAACGCTTGTTGCCTCTACATATCCCTCATACATAGCTGCTAAGATAATTACGCCCTCCCTCGAGAGGAGGTGGAGGGTCCCGAGAGCGCCTAGGGGCACTGTGTGGGACATTCCGCTTCCATTCAGAGTCCCCAGCGAGAGGGAGGCTCAAGCCCTCCTGCTATACCTGGAGGAATACTACCTGGGCGCAGGCTATGAGAAGCGCTTCCATAAAGTCTCAATCGAGCCTAAGGTAGACGTAGTTAACAAGAGGCTGCGAATGGCGGTGAGACTCTACCCATTTGATACCGGGACTGAGCAGGAGGTAAACCTGTACTTCGTAAAGGAGAGGTTAGGAGGATGGAGAGCTGCTGTCAGCTTAAGGCTGTTGAGAGGCCATGGGGGCGTATGGACGGGACCTTCGCAATACAACTTCCTCGACGACTTAAGGAAGCAGATGCTCCTGTGGGGCACTCTGCCATCAGACGAGAGGGAGAGGTATTTAAGGAGAGTGAGGGATCTCATCTCGAAGAGCGAGGCACGTGATGAGTCTAGCTCGCATGAAGGATGATTGAGAGCCTAAATGCTGATCCAGTGCTTAGCCATCTACACCTTGTTTCCATGAAGTCTCCCTTGGAGGGTCTCCAGCTAGTGATAGTTATTTATAACCCCCCGCAACGCAGGGTTTTCACGGGCTAGGACGAGCATGTCTCCCGAGCTATTGAGCTTAAGAGTGGAAGACGATTCAGAGGTAGCGTTTGTGAGGAGAGTCTCCACTCTTAAGCTTGTAGTTAGGAATGAGTCGGGGAGGGTGCTCCGGAGAATTTGCCTAGCTCCCCCTCCCCTCTACAGGGAGAGGGAGGAGGTTAAGGGGAGGTATAATGGGCTCCAGCTCCTGTGGGGAGGAGGTTACGATAAGGGAGCTTTAGTAACTCTTCCTGGCGACCGAATTGAGGTTCAGCCTGGCGAAGAGGGTGTAGTGTACTTCCTACTATACCCCGAGCTGCCTTCTCCCAGAGTGGTTAACATCCCCCTCGACGTGCTCATTGAGGGCAGATTGGTGAAGAGATTTACGGTCAAGGTGAGAGTGTTGGGGAGGGGGCTTATGAGTTACGTGTACAGGTCTAGATACTCACCGCGTATTCGCAAGGAGTTATTGAATGCTGTTAAGAAGGTAGTAGAGGAGTACGGGGTGCCTGAGGTCGGGTCGAAAGTTTGGGCTCTCGGAACTCCACGCCCCCGAGTTGAGGTGCTGTTAGAGGGTAAGAGAGTGGTTCTTGTTACAGGAGATGTAGGCAGCGGCTTTATGCACATAGGTAAGATACACGTCCTGACGGACCTCTACATAGCCAGAGCTCTAGATCCTGAGAAGCGTGAGAGATGTTACTGGGTTGTGAGAACGTGGTTCTTCTGGCTTAATAAGAGCGTATTTGATGAGGCGCCGGATGCTGAGAGGGTTGAGGTATGGGTGAATCCCGATACAGAGATGGTGGATTGGCTCGTGACAGACGCTCACTGGAAGGAAGTTGTCTACAGAGGCCCTGTGGAGTGTGCTTGGGTCAGGATAGAAGGCGGTGAACACAGATCATTTGTCTCAAAGCTAGTAGGTCTCTTGAAATCCTATCACCCGCCTAAGGTCAGGAATATGAGACTCTACGCCGTCTCGCCCGATAGCAGGGATCCCAGGAGTGCAGCGATAGCAATAAGCCCCGGGTGATTAGATGAAAGCACTAAGATATGCTGTTTCGATAGCTATCCCTCTTTTAGTAATAAGCTCGATTCTCGACTTAATGCTCTGGTTCACAAAGCGGTTCTACGTGCCTTCCTGGACTGTGAGCATTCTGGGGCTCTGCTGTGCCGTGCTATGTGGAGCTGTATACTTGCAGCTTTGCGAATCTAGCGGGGAGGAGGCTAGGTCTCCCCTAGATACCGTGGCTGGCATGGACGGCCAGCTTTAGCTGCTCCTAACTAATGGACGGATATTCAAGACTTTTTCTAAGAGCTTCCCCTTCTCGCTAAATCTATGTTTATTGACGAATCTAGCTACCACCACTAGACTATCATCTTCAAGGTGTACCCCCCAATACTCCTCCTTGCTGTAGACGCTAGTGAATGAATCAGCAAGTCTCAGTATAGCAGCTAGGTGAAGCCCCTTATCGCCGACTCTCTCCAGCAAGGGGTCTTCATGTGGTTTAGTATGCCTCCTATGATGTTTAACGCAAAATTCAACCAAGTCCATGTCAACTAAATCACGGAGAGCTTTGGCATGAGTCCTGAGTATTTCCACCCCGGTTTCCTCGTGTCTACGCTCTGAATAAAACCTCCCAACATCGTGGAAAAGACCTGACACGTACGCCGCCACGAGGTCCTCCCTACTCAGCTCCAGCTTGCTCTTCAGCGCAAACGCCATATCCAGACTTATATTAGCCACAGTAGACGCGTGCTCCAGCCCTGCACCAAAGTCATACCTCCTGCCTATCTCGTAGAGCACGTGAAGCTCCTCTACGCCGATCAAATCAGTTAGGCGAGCATACCACGACACCGCTAGCTCCTGTACTAAGCTTTGAGGCCCCTCCACACCCTCCAGCTTCTCTCCCCTAGCAACTAATATCATCTTAGCTACGGTGAGGCATCTATCATCGATATTGTTTCCACTGTGTATCAACACCTTCCCCCCCGATTTTATCACTTGGAGAATATTGCGTACTAGCTCATTAACCTCCTCTACAGGCTTGATGCTCAATGGTTGTAGTGGGTACTCAAGCACAACGGCTTTTCCTCTAACTTCCCTGTAGTAATCCCTGCAGGTTGGCTCCAGGTTTAATATGAGGACGACCCCCGACTTCAACACCTTACGCAGTATCGCTGGGGAGGGACATGGCGAGATCAGTAATTGAGCGATCTCGCGCACTCTACTCACAAGTAGTTATTTAGTAATAACCCCTCTTAATAGTGCTGAGCCTCCTCTACTAATGAAGCCGCGTGCTGGGCTTCCTCCTCACCTTGGCTCGTCGGGGGTCCAGGCTCGTCCACTCAATACTGTAACCTAGCCTCTCCAAGATAGCTGCTACATTGCACTCACTTACACCAGCCTTTTTGAGTGCTTCAACAGCCTCCCCGAGAGTCTTGTCTGACAAATCAGGCAGTCTCCTCCTCAAAGTCTCGATATCAACTTGAGGCTCATGCCTCTCACGTCGCGCCTCGCCGAGCATCCTCTTGAGCAGGGGGTATAGGTCAGCTCCTCTGAGCTTCCTCCTGAATACTACAACCTCGTGAGGTAGTGTCTTGAAAGACGAGCATGCCAGTTCCTCATCTACAGCTACTATCATCTTTACACCTTTAAGCTCTTTTAACTTCTTCAGCTTCCTCTCGAGATATTCCTTTGTCCAGAAGCCAACTATCTCGATGTACACCTTATGCGTATTCGATGAAACCGAGAAATCGGGTATCAGTATGTACCTGCCGACTACTAGGGGCTCAGGCTCTCTCTCAACTTTCCAAGCCGGAGCTATCCTGCACAAGCTCTTGTAGAACTCCTCCTCTAACTCGCTGTCGAAAACCGGCTCAACTTCGACCTCCCTTCTTGGAAAGAGCTTAGAGCTGGAGTCATCCAGAGTGAAGTAGAGCACCCTAGACCTTGCCAGGATTTTGGCGTAGATCCTCCACCTGTCCATCTGCAACACGTAGGGGATGAGCCTGGCCAGCCTAGTTCCATACCTCCTAGTCTGACGTAGTAGTGAGGCTGGCCCGTCTATCAGTATGCGAACGCCTTCCCCCAGCTTCTCCGCCGTGTATAACAGACCTAAGCGCTTGACTGTCCTGAGTAACTTCTTCACCTGATAGCCCTTGGCTCTTACTCTCACGTCTAGATTCAGTGCTTTAAACGTGAGTGTCTGAACCATTGATAGATTGTACTCCTTAATGAGCTCTTCAGGGCTCATGTCAGGAGGCGCTACTAGGACCTCCTCCTGGTACCGCTTAAGCACCTCCTCTAATTCCTCTAGACTACAGCCAAGCTTATCGGCAACTTTAACAAGTATCTCATTCCTCTCATTTTCATTGAGGGCGAACCCGAATCGCCTGCAAGCTTCACAGAAGATCTCTAGCCTAGCTTTCACCGGATCCACCGACAGCTTCAGAGGCTCAAATCTAGCAGCCCTAGCTGCCAGCGTCACTAAAGCTCTCACAACCCTCATGTCTAAGCCAGCCTCAAGAGCCAACTCCTCCAAGTCGCCCATGCCCTCAAATACCTCTTCCTTACTCCTGCCCAGCCACTTCTTAAACCTCACAAGTACCTCTTCTGCTAAAGCTGCTGGCAGTCCCTCAGGTTCTAAAAGTAGTGGCCTTACCCGCCCCCTCCAGATCCTGACTACTAGCAGGTTTGAGGGCAGCACCTCGACCTTCACCTCATGTAGCTGGTAATACCTAGCGTGCTCGGATAAATGTAAGAGCTCCCTCTCATAGCCCTCGCCTCCTCCTCCTAGAGACCCTTACCTCCCCTGTGCCTGCTGTCACTACTTCATATAGCACAGCCCGCTTACCCTCTTTAGGCCTCAGCACCCTACCTAGCCTTTGTATGAACTCCCTCCGGCTGCCAGTTCCGCTTAACACTACAGCAACATTAGCATCGGGTACGTCCACCCCCTCTTCCAGCACCTTGCTGGTCACTATGGCCCTAACCTTGCCCTCTCTGAACATTCTCATTATAGCCCTCCTCTCCTCCTCAGGAGTCTTGTACGTGATGGCTGGTATGAGGAAGCGTGAAGAGATCTCCCTAACAGCATCGTTGTGTTCTGTGAATATTAGCACCTTATCATGCCTATGTCTAGATAATATCTCCTTAAGAATATCCAGCTTCCCGGCAGCGTGGAGAGCTATCCTCCGGGCCCTATGCCATGCGAGTAGAGCTTCCCTAGCCTCAACATCGCGGACGCTCATGGCTATCAGCTTTTCAAAATCTCGTGGCCCACGCATCTTAAGCCCCCTTCTCCTGAGGAAGCTTTTGTACCGTGAAATGAGTCTCCTATACTCTCTCTGCTCTTCCCTTGACATGTTAGCATATAACCGCACGATATCAAACTCTGCCAGCCACTTCCCCGCCATCTCCCTTACGTACCTCCTGTACACTACTGGCCCAACGAGGTAAGGTAGGTCGACGTGTAGGCCATCTTCCCGCTCTGGAGTAGCTGTTAAGCCCATGCGCCAAGGAGCTGCGCAGAGCTCAGCTATCTGCCTGTATCCCGGGCTCGGGAGGTGGTGGACCTCGTCGAACACTATGAGCATGAACTTGTCGCCAAGCTGCTCAATGTTTAGATACGCGGAGTCGTATGTGGCTATGGTCACACACTTAACCTCCTTATCCCCTCCACCATACCTCCCAGGCACTACTCCTAAGAATCTCTTTATCGCCCTCTCCCATTGATCCATAAGCTCGAGTGTGGGCACGACTACTAAAGTGGCCGCCTGAAGTTCAGCGATAGCAGCCACAGCTACTATTGTCTTACCAGCTCCTGTAGGCAGGACGATAACTCCCCTCTTCTCCCTCCACCAGGCTTCTAGAGCCTCTCTCTGGTAGTCCCTCAAGGCTAAGTTGCGCGGTTTAGCAAAGCGACAGGGTGGAGCGTGGATCACGTCATCCTCGTACTCTAAGCCAGCGTTCTCCAGCCCCTCTATTATCCATCTGTACTGAATTGCTAAGCTACGATGACAGTTTACTCTGGGATCGTATCTGAAGTAGGCAGCTACCGGGGGTGGGGGGCTTCCCCCCTTAAGCAGTATTGTGCCAGCGCTCCACTCAAGTCTAAGCATCCCTCCACCTCTACATAGGATCGCCTCACTTTTACCTTTGTCGTGTACTTTTAAGGCCAAGCATAGGAACTCCTACGTAAAACGCTTATTGGCTATAGCTACTGAGAAGTCCTGTGAAGGTGCGCGAATATGATGTGGTAGTCGTAGGGGCTGGAATAGCCGGCCTTACAGCTGCACTCTATGCTACCCGGCAGGGCCTCAAGACTCTGGTAGTGGGAGCTGACCTAGGTGGGCAGTTGCTCTTAGTATCTGAGATTCAGAACTTCCCTGGATTTAAGAGCATTAGGGGCTTTGAGCTTATTAGGAGGGTTGAGGAGCAGGCCAGGTCTTACGGTGCTGAGATAATATTTGACGAGGTAGTCGAGGTGCGCAGAGAGAAGGATTTCTTCGTTATCAGGGGTAGAAGCGGGGAGTACAGGGGCCTAGCTGTAATCCTAGCCTGTGGCAAAGCTCCGAAGGAGCTGGGGATTCCGGGGGAGAGGGAGCTCAGGGGTAGAGGCGTCTCGTACTGTGTAGTGTGTGATGCCCCCCTCTTTAAGGGTAGGGTGGTAGCGCTTATCAGCTGGGGCTATCATGGAGTTGAGAATGCAGCAACCCTATCAAATTACGCTAAGAAGGTCTACTGGATCTTTCCAAGCGAGAAGCCTTACGAGGATGAGGAATTGGTAGCTAGTGTCTTATCGAAAGGTAATATAGAGCTTATTCCTAACTCTACCCCCCTCGCCATAAAGGGGGAGAAGAGGGTCGAGACATTAGTTGTGAGAGATAAGGAGAAGGGTGAGATCAGGGAGTTAAAGGTCGATGGAGTCTTCGTAGAGGTGGGCTATGAGGCTAAGACTGGTTTTCTGAGAGGAGTCGTCAAGTTAAATGAAAAGGGGGAAGTTATAGTAGATAGAGAGGGGAGGACGTCCACGCCTGGGATTTTCGCTGCAGGTGATGTGACAGACGTGCCCTACAAGCAGGCTGTGATTGCGGCTGGAATGGGAGCTATGGCCGCCCTATCAGCTTACAGCTACGTGATGAAGCTCAAGGGTAGGAGGGTGAGGATTGTCAGCGACTGGAAGCATCTAAAACCTAAGGAGGGAGGCTTAAGCTTGAGACTCTAACACTTAACAAATACGGGGCACTAACTCGCCTGTAGGAGGCTCTAATATCCTATGACCACCAACCTCGCTCCTATATAGCACAAGGCCAGGATGACTACCCCCACTCTTCACCTCTCCTATTATCCGAGCATCCTTGAAGCCTGCTCTTATAACGTCCTCAAGCACATCCTCAGCCACTTCTCCATCAACTCCCAGGACAGCCACCCCTTCGCTAGCCAGGTATAACGGGTCTAGCCCTAACATCTCGGCATAGCTACGCACAATAGGTCTGACTGGCACTTTCCTGCCCTCCAATACTATCACAGTACCCGTCTTGGCCGCCCACTCATTTAGAACCGCTGCTAGTCCACCTCTAGTCGGATCCCTAGCTGCATGGATGTAACCCCTCCATTTTTGTAGGACTTTGAGGAGTGGCGTGAGTGCCCTAACATCGCTTTTAAGCCCCTCACCCTCAACCTCAAGGCCCTGCTGTAGAGCTAATATCGTCGCTCCATGATCACCTAGGTAGCCGCTAACCAGTATCTTATCTCCGGGCCTAAGGTTTTGATCTACAATTGGCTCCTCAGCCACTCCAATACACGTCGTCGAGACTACTATGGAGTCTAGTGAGCCCTGTGGCATTACCTTGAAGTCGCCCCCAATGAGAGCTACTCCCTCCTCCTCCAACACGCTGAGGAAGGACTCAAACACCTTCTCCAACACTCTCATCTCCACCCCCTCAGCTACGATTATAGCATCCACCATTGCCAGCGGCCTGCCGCCCATCATCACCACATCGTTTATTGAGCCACAAGCAGCCAGCTTACCTATATCCCCGCCCGGGAAGAATAGTGGGTGTACTGTGTACGAATCCGTGGACAATACTAGATGCCGCCCATCGGGCATTGGTATGGTAGCACCATCATCAGCGGCTTCCAGGCCGACACCCCCATTAACTGCTGAGGCTTCACGCTTCACTCTGGAGAATATAAGCTTGTGTAAGAGGTCGCCCATCTCTCTACCTCCGGCCCCGTGTGCCAGCGTTATGAGCTCGTCAACCATGACGATCCTTAAAGCCGTATAGGGGTATAAGAGCACTCCTAAACGCGAAGGGGTTATTACGTAGGCAAGCTTGCCGTCGACCACTTCCTAAATAGTGGTGCTAGTGTCTCGTAAGCCTCCATGAACTCCCTATAAAGCTCCTTGTAGAGGGCGCAGAGCTCTGGGCGTGGCGTAACCCTCTCCTCCACTTCCAGCTCCCATCCCAGCTCTTGTAGATTCTTAACAGCTCCGAGGGCCTTAAATGCTAGTGCTGCAGCTCCCTTATTTGATGCATACTCCCCACCTCTAACCTTGAGTAGTTGTTTACACGTTGCATTAGCTATTATCTCAGCCCACAACCTTGACCTTAGACCTCCCCCTCCCCCTACCAGTACCTTAGGAGCTACCCCCAGCTCCTCCAGCACTAGAAGTATGGACTTGAGCACCATGGCCACTCCCTCCATGAAAGCCCTGACTATGTGGCATTTCCGGTGGTCGTACCTGAGCCCTAGCAGCACCCCCCTGGAGTAGGGATCCCTGAAGGGGAATCGTTCCCCAGCCATGAACGGGAGGAACATGAGGCCTCCCGAACCCGGAGGAGCTAACTCGGCTTCTCGCGTCAAGAGGTCATATGGGCTCATTTCAAGTAGGCTAGCCACGATGGTCTCTGGAGCTCCTAGTACATCTCTGAACCAGCGGAGTACTGAGCCGCCGTTATTAGTACTACCCCCAAAAGCCCATCGACCAGCTGCTGCATAGTAGCAGAAGACCCTCATCCCCTTAATGTCGAGCAATGGCTCCCTAGCCAGAGCTCTTAACACGGCAGTCGTACCCAGGTTAACTACTGCTAACTCAGGCTTCTCGATTAAATACCCGAAGTTCTGACCAGCACCGTCAAAGGTCCCCAGTACCAGGGGAGTGCCAGGATTAACCCCGAACAGCTCAGCCCCCCTCCCCTTGAGTAGGCAGAGTACCTCAGCCCCCTCAGCAGGAGTAGCTAGTCGATCCTCGGCGATCCCCGCTATCTCCAGGGCTAGATCATCCCACCTCAGCTGCCTTATGTTAAACAGCTGAGAGCCTGAAGCATTTCCGTAATCTATGTACGGCTCTCCCACAGCGTTAAGGACCAGGTAATCCTTGACGAGAAGGAAGTACTTAGCTTCCCTTGCAATATTGGGGCGCCTAGCCTTGAACCAGAGTATCTTGGGCAGCGCGTAAACGAAGAGGGGCGGGCATCCAGTCCTCTCGTAGAGTTCCCTTGGATCGCACAGCTCTTCCACCCTCGCGGCATAGGGCCCTGATCTCGAGTCCATGTGGGTCAAGGCGTTAGTGATGGGCCTGCCCTCTCTATCCACCAGCATCAAGCCGTGCTGATAACACGTTAAGGCCACTGCATCGACCTCAAGCCTCTTTGCAGCGAGCTTAGCAGTCTCCCCTACTGCCCTCACTATCTCCTGAGGCGAGTGCTCAGCTGCTCCAGGCTCAGGAGTCAGCAGCTTTAATTCTCTCGAAGAGACTTTCAATATTCTTCCTCTCTCGTCTACTACAGCAGCCTTTACGTTCGTAGTGCCTATATCCACCGTAAGGACTTTCAGGACCATACCGTCACTACTCCCCCGATCTCCACGTATAAGTAGGCAGTGCACTCAGCAGAGCCAGCTAGCCCTTACCCTCCTCTCAAATACCTCCGGATTAGCGACGTGAAGCGGGCGCTCCCCCCTGAAGAACCTAGCAAGGTCCTCAGCAATTGCCATATCCATCCTATAAAGCCCCTCCCTAGTAAAGGCGGCTATGTGAGGCGTGAGGATAGCTCTCTCAAGCTTGCGAAGCGGACTTCGGACTGGGGGCTCCTCCGAGAAGACATCTATTCCGGCGTAGAATATGCGGCCCTTCACAACCATTTCGTATAGCGCCTCCTCATCTACTATAGCCCCCCTAGCCGTATTCACTAGTATGGCTCCCGGCTTTACTCTGGCGAGCCGTTCACGGCTTAACATGCCACGAGTCTCGGGGGTTAAGGGAGCATGTATCGTTATGACATCGCTCTTCTCAAGTAGCTCATCAAGTCCAACCTTCTCGACACCTAGCTCCTTGAAAACCCTGTCTGGAACATAGGGATCATAGGCCAGGATCTTCATTCCGAGACCCTTGCTAGCTATCTTAGCTACCTCGCGCCCTATCGCTCCAAGTCCGATAATCCCTAGAACCTTCCCCCGTAGCTCTACTCCAACTAGCTTGACTCTGTCCCTCCACCTGCCCTCCCTCACGCATTTATCAGCTTCAACTAACCTGCGGGCGCACGCCAGCATTAGGGCTATGGCATGCTCCGCCACAGATATCTCCTCGCCAGTATGCCTACAGTAGGTGACCACAATGCCTAGCTCAGTTGCTGCTTCTACATCTACGTTATCCAGGCCGATGCCATGCCTGGCTATTATTTTCAAGTTACTAGCCTTCTCCATCACACCCCTAGTAATAGGCCCTCCGCCTCCCAGTATTACTGCATCTGCATCACCTATCTCTCTCAAAACCTCCTCCTCTCTCATCCCAGTCCTGAATACAGTGCGTCTTATCTCATCAAATATCTTGGTCAGCCTCTCCAGTGCCTCACGCGCGTGGATCCCATAGGATGCCGACGCAATCACTAGCTTGGGCATGCTCTCACTCCCTCGAGAGGGCGTCTATTATCAGCTGGCAAAACTCAGGCAGGTCATCTGGCACTCTACCGGTTATCAGGTTCCCGTCTCTTACAGCTGGCGCGTCCTCAAATACAGCGCCTGCGTTAATTAGATCGTCTCTAACAGCCTTATAGGCTGTAACCCTCTTCCCTTTAACCAACCCAGCTGAAATTAGAACCTGAGGCCCGTGGCAGATAGCTGCTATTATCCTTCCCATCTCATACATCTTCCTCACGAAATCCAGCACTCTCTCATCAATTCGCAGGTAGTCTGGCGAGTAGCCGCCCGGTATCACTACAGCGTCAAAGTCCTCTGGCTTTACTTCCTCCAGGCGCTTAACCACGTACCGTTCTCCTTCACGGAATACTTCGAGAGGTACTGGCGTTCCATACCTCCCCGTAACAGGCTTACCCGGGATTGCGGGGCGGGGGTGCAGCCCCCCCTCCACGGGGATTATCACGACCTCAGCCCCCTCCTCGCTTAGTCTCAGGAAGGGATACAACAATTCAACATCCTCAAACTCGTTAGCCACTATGATCGCGATGCGCTTGCCCCTTAGCTTAGAACCAGGCCCTGTCCTCACAGCTTAATGAGGCATGCGCGACAGATATCCTTAGCGCCGCTTACCTCCCTTGAAGTACTCTCTGAACAGCTGTTTAAGCTTACTGTAAGCTTCTTCAGCACTATTATAGCTCATAGCTTTGAAGTTCTCTCCTCCTCTCAGCGTCTTCTTCACTACATCGGAGGGCGCTAGTATTACGTGTAAGTTAGCTGCCATGTCAGAGCCCTTGCCTATAGCAGCTAATGCCTCCGACATGGCAGTTGCTGAGTCGTGTATCACATCGAGGTATATGCGCTCCTTACCGTCAGTCACCTCGATATCCACGGGATGCGAGTACCCACTCTTACCGGGCGCCTGTGCTGGAGATCTCGCGATTAATCCCTCTGCCCGAGCAGCTCTCTCGACAAGCTCTACTAATAACTGCTTTGCTTTCTGTTTCAACACCCTCTCGTTAACCCTATACTTGAATACGACTACGTAGTCAGCATTCCTGTAGTCGAACTCTAGCCCACAGCTTATACACTTGTAAGCTGGAAGGGGGGAATCAAATCTAGCTCCGCATTCCTCGCACGTGAATAGCCTCCCCAGCACTATGTAGCCCTCCCCCTCCTTACCTAACGGCTTGCCACACTTCTTACACACATACCCCTCATTAGTGGCCATGTCCTCCAGGGGGCCTGTGTACCCACAAGATATGTGTGAGACAAGCGTTGTTCTCCTCAGGTTTTTAGAGCCACAGCGAGGACACTGCAGCTTGGATAGTAGCCTGAACGAGCCACACTTAGGGCACGTGACGAATGAGTCGTAAGGAGATTTCTCCAAGACACCGAGTTCCACGAGCGAGTTTAGGACATCCACCTCCTTGTAGCCGTATTTCCTCGCTATCCTGAAAGCATCAGGGTATATTATGCCAGCTGTGTACGATATAGTGGGAGTCAATTCGCTTCGCCCTGACCTGCTTATCTCCAATAGCATATCGTAGAGGGCCTGTGTGAGCTTGTCTCTCTTCATGGAATGCTCTACCTAAGAAGATCGGGGAGCGATTTAAACTCAACTCTCTCCCGCCTAAAAATTTTTCTCTCGTTCTTAAATTGTGATGTGGGTGTAGTAGGGTGGTAGCCAAGTCCCCCACCACGGCCAGTGAGAGCTTGTTAGACCTATACGAGGTGATACCGCCATTCGCGTATGTAGCGATAACTAGGGAGAGAAGGACTGGCCGAACAATGTACAAGGTCATAGAGCCTCCTCTCACTCCAACAGATGAAGCGGCAATAGCTGAGATAAAGAGAATTCTAATTGAGACTCAGTATGCAGACTTAGAGAAGATAAGAAGCAAAGGAGCAGAGGAAGTTCTCTACGAGCTGGTGAGGGATATAGTGAGGAAGTACAGGGTACCCGTGCCCGAGGACGCGTTCGATAAAATATTTTACTACGTCAAGAGAGACATGGTAGGATATGGCAAGCTTGAGGTGTTAATGAGGGATCCGTACGTTGAGGACATCTCGTGTGATGGCGTCGGCGTCCCAGTCTACGTGTGGCACACAAGGTACGAGTCGCTCCCCACCAATGTGAGGTTCGAGACTCCTGAGGAGCTAGAGAGGATGTTACTCAGGCTCTCGCATAAGGCTGGCAAGCACATATCGGTGGCGCAGCCAGTTGTAGAAGGCGCACTACCTGAGGGGTATAGGCTGCATGCGCTCCTCTCAGAGGTAGCTAGAAGGGGAGGCTCATTCACGATAAGGAAGTTCAGGGAGGTTCCCTTCTCCGTGGTAGATCTCGTCAAGTTAGGCACTATCTCAGTACAGCTGGCAGCCTACCTCTGGCTACTCGTCGAGTCTAAGAAGAGCCTAATGGTCGTTGGAGCCACTGCTAGTGGCAAGACCACGACGCTCAACGCTATAGCTACATTCATCAGACCCGAAGCTAAGATAGTTACTATCGAGGATACGCCTGAACTAAACTTGCCACACGAGAATTGGGTCTCCCTGGTAGCTAGGCCCTCAGTTGATCCCTGGGTCAGGAACGTGACTCTGTTCGACCTCCTAAAATCGGCATTGAGGATGAGACCTGACTACATAATAGTTGGGGAGATAAGGGGAGAGGAGGCCTTCACGCTATTCCAGGCGATAGCTACAGGACACGCTGGCATGTGTACTATGCATGCTGAAAACGTCGACTACGCGATTAAGAGGCTAATCTCGGAGCCCATGAACATTCCTTCCTTCTTAGTACCGCTAATGAACGTATTCGTACTGATTAAACGGCTATCCATCGAGGAGAGGGTTGTTAGGAGGGTGGTAGAGGTCTACGAGATGCTCAGTGGCGATAAGGGCCCCATTAAGCACCTCGTCTTCAAGTACGACCCTATCAAGGATTCCGTTGAGAGGATAGAGCGTAGCAAGCTCCTGGAGATCATAGCTAAGGAGAGGTTTACTACGGTAGACGAGCTGGAAGAGGAGCTGAGGAGGAGGGAGGAGGTCATAAAGTACTTAGTGGAGAGGGGGGTGACTGATTTCAGGAGAGTTAGCAGGCTGGTTAGAGATTACTACCTCAGGCCTGCAGCTGTGTATTCTGCGATAGAGAGGGGCGCCTATGAGCTCGTTTAGCTACGCTATTGCTGGTCAGCTAGCTAAACGCCTCAGCAGGAGAGCTGGTGTCTTCAAGGACATTTACTACACAGCTGGCTTCTCCGAGCCCTTTGACGCCTACTTGAGCAGGTGCATTACTGCTTACCTCTTCACGGCACCTGCGGTAACCATAACCGCCTTTGTGCTACACTCGCTGATACTGCGGTACCCGCCACTCTTCTCAGCAATCCTAACCTTCCTCCTCCTCATAATCTACAGCCTCCTATTCCTAGCATTTGTGCTGTATTACCCAGTATACAGGAGATACGCTAGGGGTTTGAAAATAGACTCCAGGATACCCTACACCATCTCTTACTTCGCCGCTCTAGCAGCGGCTGGCATGGGCATTGAGGCTCTCATGGAGAGGATAGCTGAGGTTGAAGATGTAAAGGAGGTAGCCAGGGAATTCGCGCTCTTCTTAACGGATGTCAAGGTATTGGGATTTGACGTATTGACAGCTCTGGAGAGGAGGTCGAGGATGAGCCCCTCCATAATGTTGTCACTATTCTTCGCGGGCTTGAGGGACACGTATATAACGGTCGGCAATCTATACGAGTACGCGGCGTTCATGGCTAGAAGGTTAATGGAGCTCAAGAGGTATACTCTTAGGAGTGTCCTAAACAGCATCTCGATGGTGGCAGAGGTCTACATCACTCTAATGGTGGCAGCACCCCTAATGTTCGTCACCATGCTAGCTATCATGGGAATGCTGGGAGGCACGATAGCTGGCTTCCCGCCACAGCTAATCATACTAATCCTCCTCATAGTGGGCATCCCAACATCAGCTATAGCAGTGCTCCTAATGCTGGATGGCATCCTGTCGAGGGTTTAACATGCCGTACATCGTACTTAAGGGGAGGAAGCTGCTTCTCATAGCCGTTGTCTCTGCCACTCTATCTGCAGCCCCTCTTATGATACTCCTAGAGTGCTACGTGTTACCGTTCCTCATGCACAGAAAGTTTGGAGATGTGACTTGGCATCAGCTGATGAGCGGCATCAGCATGCCGTGGTCAAGGAATTTCTACACCCTACTAGCAGCGCTCGTCATGGCTTGCTTAGCTCCCTACGCGGTGGTTGAGTATCTGAATAGGAGGTATGTTGATGCTGTGGAGAGGGAGATGGCCAGCTTCTTCAAGGGCTTGGCGGAGGGGGTAAGGGCGGGCATGCCACTAATTAAAGCGCTCGAGATGGCGGCCAGGGCGGCTAGCGGTCCCCTGGGCAGGGAGATGAGGGCAGTAGTAGCTAGAGTCGAGATGGGTAGCAGCCTTGAGGAGGCGCTAGCTAAACTCTTGGAGAAGGTTGATGTGCCTAGCTTGAGGAGGGCAGCCACGCTGATCACAGTAGCCTATGAGAGTGGAGGGCGCGTGGCGGATGTGCTGGATGCGGCTGCGGAGATGTACGGCATGATAAGGAGCTACGAGGATGAGAAGAGGGCTTCCATAGCCCCGTACGCATGGACTGTCTACATCTCCCTAGCAGTCTTCCTATTCGTATCCACGATAGTGCTCGTAGGCTTCGTGGAGCAGCTCCAGAGGCTGCGCATCCCCGCCCTGTTAGCCAGCCCCATACCTCCACAGCTCTTTAAGGCTATATTCTTCATCTCATCATTCATAGAGGCTGCATTTGGGGGCCTCGTAGTAGGCAAGATGAGGGGAGGCACTATTAAGGCGGGTCTACTACACTCAGTGATCTTGATGGGGCTGGTCACGCTCTACTTTAATCTCCTAGACCTCTATATTGAGCCCCTGCTCAGGGGGGTGTTCCAGCTCTTTAGTAGCTAGAGCAAATCTCGTGAGGAAACTTTAATCAATAGGCGAGTGGAGCTCTAGGATATGAGCGAGTATAAATTGTCAGAAGAGTCGCTGAAGTTCCTGGGAAGTGCTTGTGAGGCAATAGGCCCCTCGGGATTTGAAGACGAAGTACTCCGGATGTTCAAAGAATATGCCTCTAAGTACGCAGATGCTGTGATACGCGATAACCTAGGCTCCCTAATATTCGTAGCAGAGGGGTCAGCGGAGAGGCCTCGCGTACTAGTTGCTGGCCACGTTGATGAGGTAGGTTTTGTTGTAACTGGTATCACTAAGGAAGGATATGTGACCTTCACGCCTGTTGGTGGATGGTTTGAGCAGGTTCTACTAGCTCAGAGGGTTCTCATTAGGACTAAGAAGGGTAAGGTGATGGGGGTAATAACATCGAAGCCCCCTCACCTCTTAACTCCGGAGGAGAGGCAGAAGGTAGTGAAGATAGATCAGATGTATATAGACGTGGGAGCCACTAGCGAGGATGAAGTTAAGGAGATGGGAGTGAGGATAGGGGATCCCATTGCACCGTGGTCACCCTTCACCAAGTCGGCTACTGGGAAGACCATAATGGGCAAGGCTTTCGATGATAGGCTGGGAGCATTCGTGGCAGTTGAAGTCTTACGGTACTTTAAGCAGGGCGGTGTTCAGCACCCTAACACGCTATTCGCCGCTGTCACGGTGCAGGAGGAGGTAGGCCTCAGAGGGGCGCAGACTACTGGATGGGCTGTGGATCACGATGTAGCTATAGTGGCCGAGGTTGATATAGCTGGTGACGTGCCCGGCATAAAGCCGAGGGAGGCACCAGCCAAGCTGGGGAAGGGGCCGACTATAGTGACGTACGATGCTTCAATGATCCCCAATCAGAGGCTTAAGGAGTTCGTGATCGAGGTAGCCGAGGAGTGTGGGATTCCTTACCAGCTCTCAGTAGTTGCTAGGGGAGGGACTGACGCGGGACGCCTGCACCTCTACAAGACCGGCCGCCCCAGCATTGTGATAGGCATCCCCACGAGGCATATACACAGCCACGTCAGCATCGCACACGTAGAAGATCTGGAGAATGCCATAAGGCTTGTGGCGGAAGTTGTGAAGAGGCTAGACTCAGGCACTGTAAAGAGCTTCACTGTGCTATAGGGACGTTAACTCTGTCGCTGCTTTTCCCTGAGTAATTTATTTAATGCCTCCTCAAGTATTTCCTCTATCCTCCCCTGAACCTCTTCTATCTCGTCATCTGTCTTTACGATAAATACGTTCCTATACTCCCTTGCAATCCTCATGTAGGCTCTCCTAACTCTCTCTAGCTTCTCCAACTCCTCGAAGAGCTCGAGTGCAAACCTATCCTCCCTAATCCTCCTTAGCGCCTCGAGGGGCTCTAAGTCCAGGATGAATGTTACATGGGGTAACGGGAAGCGGGAGTTTATCTCTTTAAGCCATTCATAGTCTAGATCTAGCGACCCATAAGCTAGGCTAGAGAAGAGGTACCTGTCAGACACAACCGCCTTTCCGCTCCTCAATGCTGGGATTATCAGGCTGTGCACGTGATGGCTCCTATCGGCTGCGAAGAGGAGCTGGAGGGTCATTGGATCAGTCCTCCACTCCCCTCTCAAACACGCCCTAATTAAGCCCCCTATGAGGCCGTCAGTGGGCTCCTTCGTTAAGATCGTCTTTATACCTCTACTCTCGAGGTAGCGTTCAGTGAGTCTGGCATGAGTTGTAAGGCCTGCACCATCTATTCCCTCGAACGCCACGAAGATCATCGAGGAGAAGACCTCAGCGCTGTATTAACCCCATCGTGCAACATGGGGCTCATGCTGGCTAACCTCTTATAGTTGCTATAGCTAGCCTGGGTTCCTCAACAGATATTTAGGAGGCCGCCACGGTGCTGTGCTGTGAGGAAAGGGCTTGAGTTCGTTGAGCTGCTATGTAAGGATGCCTTAAAGAAGGGGCTCCTTGAACCCTTTGAGCGCGAGACATGTCCACAGCGTGTAGCAGCGCTTATTGGCTATGAGTGGATCTGGGTGGCTCAATACCATGCTCAGAGGCTTGGGCTAGTGACGTCGGGAGAAGCCGGGCTGAAGCTCACTAATAGTGGGAGGAGGTACATCGATGCGTTACTGGAGCTTGCGTATATGCTTAAGGGCGAGGTTGAGTGGGGGGCTGAGGCTGTGGCAGCCGCGTTAGAGGCCCTCACTGATTGGAGGGCGGAGTTCCACAGCGGGGAGGAGATGGCGAAGTATGCTGAGCTTGTTGTAGAGGAGCTGCGGGGACTAAGGAGATTTCCAGAGACGTACAAGTGGGCCTGCTCACTCATGGTACGCTACGATTTTAAGTACATGGAGAGTCCTCTAGGGCTCTTGAAGAGGATTGAGGCTTTAACTCTAAATTCCGAGAGAACGCCTTAACTCCTCCATCTTCTTCTTGGCAACCCTCTCAACTTCCTCGGGAGAGGAACCATCTGTAGCTAATTCGGCAGACAGCTCAGCGTATACCTCGAGCACGGCTAGGGCTTCTTCAGTCCTCATCTTGCCTATTATTACTCCAGCGTGAACCACCACCACATCTCCCGCTCTCACTTCGCTGACGCCAACTAACACTCTCCTACGCACTCCACCTCCGAAGTCCACAATAGCCTCAAGCCCCTTAACCTCTACCACCCTAGCTGGCACGCCCCAGCACATTAGAGTCCAACCTCTCTAGCTACCTTATCAGCTAGGCCTCCTCCCCCGAACCGGGCCCATATGGCACACGTGCCTTCGCTAGACACCATGCAGGGGCCATAAGGCCTAGAGGGTGTGCAAGCCCTCATGAAGAGGGGGCATTCCACTGGCTTGGCAAGTCCCATTATCACATCAGCGCACCTACAGCCGCTGGGCATATCCTCCCTTCCATCTGGTATCTCTAGCCCATACTCGCGATACGCATCATACTTAACATAAGGACCCGCTAGCTCAAGCCCACTATCGGGTATCACTCCCAGTCCCCGCCACGCTGCATCGCTTACCTGGAATACCTCGCTGATAAACTTCTTGGCCAGCACATTGCCTTCCCACGTAACTAGCCGCCTATACTCTACTTCTGCTCCTACGCGCCCCAGGTAAATCATCCTCAGCAGTATGGCCACGGATATCATTAGGTCGAGCGGCTCGAACCCGGAGATGACAGCTGGAAGTCTAAGTTCCCGCGAGAGCCTATCCCAGGGCTCAGCCCCTGTCACTGTTGAGACATGTCCTGGCGCGATAATCCCCCTAACAGGCTCTAACCCTCGCTCTACAGTTGCTAAAATAGCGTGCCTTGCAGCGGGAGGAGTGAGCCTGAGTGCTGATAGCAACTTTAAATTCTTAGGTACAAGCCCCCTAGCCAGGGGTATGGCGTAGCCGGGGGCTGTTGTCTCAAAGCCTATGGCCAAGAAGATAGCCTCGCAGCCCCGCTTCGCGGCATCCCTTATAGCATCCATGAAGCTGTATACTACCCTCACGCTCCCCCCCAGAGCCTTGGCCTCCCTCAAGCTCCTCGCCCCTCTCACCTCTCTAGTAGCGGGCAGCCTGAAGGCGTCGCCAAACGTGTAGACGGTTACCCCCTCAAGCGAGAGCCTTATTGCGTGCTCCACGCAGAGAGATGGGGTTATGCAGACTGGACAGCCCGGCCCAGCTACCAATTCTACTTCCCTAGGCATTAGGCTCCTCAGGCCGTAGTGGACTGTAGTCCACTCGTGAGTGCCGCAGAAGTTCATCAGCTTAATGATCTTGAAGCCTCTCGATCTAAGCGCACTGGCATACTTCCGTATTAATCCTCTGACTTTCTCAGCGAGTTCATGACTCCTATAGAGTTCCAGCTCCCTCATAGGGTGTCACTAACATGTCAGGTGAAATGCGCCTATTACCTTAGCCCCCCTCCTCACGAGCTCGTTGTAGATCTCTGATGCCTTTCTCGTGTCAGCTATGTAGATCCTGACCCCCTTCTCTCTGCAATACCTTATGACGTCTTCTGAAACTTCCACTAATCCGCTATAGCCGGTCCCTATCACTATGCACTCCACGTCTAGGTTGAGTACCTCCTCCAGATCCTTGAGTGTTACTTTATGGCCCTCCTCACGCCACCATGGACTCACTACGTGATTAGGCGTTATTATCAGATCCCTCCCATACTCCTTGCCTCCCACCACCATCCTGCCAAACGTGTAGCTCTCTATAAGTGGCTGAGTCATCATAGCTAGGAAAGTCGGCGGCGTTTAAGCTTTGCCCGAGTATCGTGCGGCGTTTATAGCTCCACATAACACTCTATAAGCCTTAACAGCATCATCTCTCTGCACAATGAAGACCGTATCTGTATGTGCTGAGATGATCTGCGTTAGGTTGACTCCATTAAAAGCCAGCAGCGTGGTTAGGTAAGCTACTACTCCTGGAGTGGTTATTATTTCCCTAGGGCTGATCACTACTATTGCTGCCTGATCCCTATACACAGCCTCTACTAAGGTCCTCCCAGCAGCCTCGATTACCCGCTCAAGAGTCTCCATGTCCGCGACTATAGTGAACGTGTAAATGCCCTGAGTCAGCTGGAGGAAGCGCGCACGAGGTACGACCTTAGCTATCTTCGACACTAGCGAGAGCGGGTCGCTAGCCCTGACAGTAGCCAGTCCAATGTCGTCTATTAGTGAGAGTGAACTCCTGGCGATCACCTCCAGCACCTCCCCTTTAGAGCCAGCTAAGGACTCGGCAAGCTTATCCCGAAACCTTATTATAGCCATTTTAACGGATGTGTCGCTGACTCTGCGGCCTAAGCGCTCCTCCACCTCCTCCTTTAACAAGCGGGCTAAAGCTGAGTAGTTCACAACCCCTAACTCGAGCGCTGCAAGTATTACGGGCTTTGAGAGAAGTATCTCGCTTATAGCTCGACTGACGCTGCCGGGAGTCTGGGGCATATACATTGGGATACTTACGATATTAAAAACCTCTTGCTTAATTACATGTATCGTATATAGGTTACAGATGTAACAAAAATTCTTAACAGATTCGCTGATTATATCAAAAGGATTTTTAATCACGCCCTAGAAGCCCTCCAGGGAAGGGCCATGCAGGCTAAGACGTTAACCTGGCTATTCGTGGGTATTGTGATAGGGCTAGTAGCTGGCTATGCAGCATCGCTCCCCATTCAGAACTCTCTGCAAGCTAAGATAGCCAGCTTAGAGGAGAAGCTGAGCCCTAAGTACGTTGAGAAAATAAAAGCCAGGGGGAAGCTGATAGTAGGTACATCGGCTGACTGGCCTCCCTTCGAATACGTCGATAAGGAGGGGAACTTCGCTGGAATAGATATTGAGATAGCTAAGAAGATAGCTGAAGCACTGGGGGTGGAGCTGGAGATTAAGGATATGAAGTTCGCGGCACTGATAGAGGCTCTGCGCAACGGGCAGATAGATATGATACTAGCTGACATGACACCCACAGCTGAGCGGGAGCAGCTAGTGGACTTCTCCATCCCCTACTACTTTAGTAAGGGTAACGCCGTTGTGACTACTAAAGATAGGCTAAATGAATTTAGGGAAGTTGATGATTTAAAGGGCAGGAATATCGGAGTCCAGTTAGGCACCATTCAGGAGGAGTGGGCTAAGGAGAATCTGGGAGATAAAGCCAGCATAGTATCTTATGACCACGTCTACCCCGAGATGATAATGGCCCTCAAGAGAGGCGACATAGATGTCATGGTAGTGGGCGACATAATAGCTAGCGTCATAATTGAGAAGGATCCAGATCTAGCTATAGCCTTCTACGCCGGAGGCACCAGGATAGGCGCGGCAGTAGCAGTTCCCCAAGGTGCTGAAGACCTGAAGTACGTCGTTAACAGCGTACTCGAGAAGATGCTTGAAACTGGAGAGATGGAGCAGATATTCAAGGAGGAAATCGCTAAGTGGCTAGGAGCTGGTAGCTAGACTAGCTTGGTGATGGAGCCTTGGAGTGGGCCTTCTTTATCATAAGCATAATTCCAGATCTCATTAAAGGACTGCTCACGACACTCGAGATAAGCGTCACATCATTCATCATGGGGCTAGCGCTAGCCGTAATGCTGGCGCCAGCCAGGATCTTTGCTCCGAGACCAATATCGCTGATAGCTAGGGGCTACATCGAGTTGCTCAGGGGCACGCCGCTCCTAGTACAGCTCCTCCTGATATACTTCGGCCTGCCCTCAGTTGGGATCAAGCTGGATGCCTACACGGCCTGCATCCTAGCTATAGGGCTGAATAGCGCGGCGTATCAGGCGGAGATCCTGAGAGGAGCCATGAAGAGCATCCCGGAGACCCAGTTCTTGGCCGCGGAGTCGCTGGGGATGAGTACGGCCCAGGCTTATCGTTACGTAGTGCTGCCTCAGGCGCTTAGAGTAGCGATACCAGCGCTAGTGAATGAATTTGTCACCCTCATTAAGGAAAGCTCGCTGGCCTCCGTCATAGGGGTAGTAGAGCTCACGAGGAGGGGCGAGTACTTGGTAGCCTACACGTTCAGAGCTCTGGAGGTCTACGTGGCTGTTGCCCTCATATACTTTGTTGTATGTGCCTTAGCCTCACAAGCGACTAGAATTTTAGAGAAAAAGCTCATGATACCCGGATACGAGAGGGGGGTAACATGACGCCAAGAGTGCTAGTAGTTGAGGGCTTGAAAGCAGGATACGGAGACCGTGTAGTCCTGAGGGGGGTAAGCCTTAGCGTCAAGAGAGGCGAGAAGGTAGTCATAATGGGGCCCAGCGGCTCAGGTAAAAGCACCCTCCTCAAGTGCATCGTGAGACTAGTTGAGCCATGGGCTGGCAGGATAGTGCTGGACGGCGAGGAAGTTACTAGTAATAGCGCAGATCTCAGAAGGATAAGGGCTAAGACAGGCTTCGTGTTCCAGCAGTACAACCTCTTCCCCCACATGACAGTTTTGAGGAACCTGACATTGCCATTAGAAGTCGTTAAGAAGCTTCCAAAGAAAGAGGCTGAGAGAAAGGCCTTAAAACTGCTTAGAATGCTCGGCTTAGAGGAGTTTGCTCATAAATACCCGTTACAGCTTAGCGGCGGCCAGCAACAGAGGGTGGCAATAGCCAGGGCACTGGCCATGGATCCCGTGCTGTTGCTACTGGATGAGCCGACTTCAGCCTTAGACCCAGAGCTCAGATATGAAGTACTTGAGACGCTATTCGAGATAGCTAGACAGGGGAGGTCTATGCTAATAGTGACTCATGAGCTGGACTTCGCCGAAGCTGCAGCTGACAGGCTCATATTGCTCGATAATGGAGTCGTAATTGAGGAGGGGGATCCCTGGGAAATGATACATAACCCAAGAACCGAAAGGACGAAGAGATTCCTTGTGAAGATAATGAGAAAGAGCATAAGCGCCTAGAACAACTCACCCTTCAGCCGAGCTCCCATAGCTAGTTTCCTTATCTTAGTCAAGTACCTGGCTATCCTGATATACATAGGCTCTATCTCATGAGCCTCCCCCCCTTCCACGACTATGTGCCTCCTAGGGAGCCCTCCCACGATC
>Ga0190367_1000082_pt1 | contig 72125 bp, 74 predicted proteins | sample 4872181011_MG_FD_171838 | JGI IMG/M metagenome (GOLD analysis project Ga0190367, IMG submission 171838) | Hydrothermal vent microbial mat bacterial communities from Southern Trench, Guaymas Basin, Mexico - 4872-18-10-11_MG | ecosystem: Environmental > Aquatic > Marine > Hydrothermal vents >...
CTTCACCCTCTACCTTATACTCTTGGTCAACTTCTATTGCTGCTGCCGTCTCTATTGTAAATACAGCATAGCTCTTTGACCCGGTACTTACGTCCACTAGATATACCTTGTATCCTCCCTTGTAATAATCTGGTACAGTGAAAGTTGTTTCTACATTATAGCCATCTGCGCTACCTTCGGCTACCTTTTCAGCATCCTCTAATACTCCATCTCCGTCTAGATCAATATAGACTTTGAATATACCATTGTATGTTTCTATGGTTCCTGTGACTGTTACTTCCGTTCCTACTGATCCATGCGTTGGATCAATAGAGACAGAGACTGCGGCAAACGATTTTTGTACTGTTGGTGCAATCATTGCAGTAACGAACATTAGAATCAGAATTATCGAGAATAACCTATTTACCCTACTCATATGTTTTCACCTTCTATTTTGTCAATAAAGCTTGTTTAAAAAATAGATATTTAAGGCTTTCGCACGAATCGTTCATTTGTTTTGGGTTACAGTTTTTTGTTTTGTTTGTTTTTGTTGTTTTTGGTGGGTTTTTGGTTGAGGGTTTATTTGTCTTGTCCTGTGGTTTTGTATGGTTCTGATGTTGTGGAGGAGTGTGGTGGGGTTGTTTGTGGGGAGTTTGGTGGGGTTAGGGTTGTTGATCCTTCTAGGTTTGGTTTTCGGCATGTTTCTATGGATTTCTTTTATTTGTTGATTGATAGTTGTGATGTTGTTGTTTATGTTCCTTTGTGTGGTTTTGTTACTGCTGGTGTTTTTGATGAGGTTAGGTATGCTTTGGAGCGTGGTAAGAGGGTTTATAGGTTTTTTGGTGGTAGGTTGTATTTGGTTCGTGGTTTGGGTGATGTTAGGGAGTGTGTTCTTGATGTTAGGTTGACTAGGATGTTGTATAGGGCTTTGGGGGTGGTGGATAGGTATATTCTTGAGTTGGAGTTGGATAGGATTTGTAGGTGTTGTTGTGATAGGGCTCGTGCTTTGGAGATTTTTGTTGAGTGTTATTTGGATAGGTATGTTTCTAGGGATGTGAGGTTGAAGGCTGAGCGTAGGTGGTTGCATTGGTGGATGGATGAGAGAGATGCTCAGGTTGATGTTGATCTTGATGTTTTTCGTAGGGTGGTTGATGAGAGGATGCGTGAGGTTGGTGTTGATAATTTGTTTGCGTTGTGTAGGAGGTCGGGTTTGTCTCGTAGTATGTGGAGTAGGTGTTATTTTATATATTCTGGTAGGACTAGGAGTCCTAGGATTGGGACTTTAGTTAGGATTTGTGATGGGTTGGGTATTTCGTATCTTGAGTTTGAGAAGAGGGATTTGTTTATGGGTAAGTACCCGTATGATTTGAGTAATTCTGCTCTTTGGAAGGTTGCTGTGCATGTTATTAATGAGGGTCATCTTAATAGGGGTATTAATAGGGTTGAGTATGCTAATAATGATCCTGTTCTTCATTTTTATTTTAAGCGTGCTGTTGAGGAGACTGGTGGTGTTTTTTATAAGCCTGAGTTGAGTATGGGTAGGATTTTTAAGTCTTATGCTGATGGTTTTACTATGAGGAGGCTGAATGCTATTGGTTTACAGTATGGTAGAAAAGTTTTACATCAACCTAATATTGACCTTAGTGTCCTCTCTGATAAACTATGGAGATACTACGTTTCTACAACATTAACCGAAGATGGATGTGCAAATTTAAGCCTTAACTCCCGTAGTAATACTTTAAGGTTTTATGTTGCTTGGTCCAGATCTATTGACATCACAAAATACGTGCCTAAGGATTTCATCTCGGTTCTTGATAGAGGTAAAAGTTATAAATTGAGTGATATATGGGAAATCGATAGAAACATCTTCGATGTTATTTATAGGAATCCTCCAGCACTTTTATTAAATGAGTTTACGAACATCGTTCAGAGACATGCCAAAGATCCAAAGTATTATGTAGATCCGTCATCGTGGCCTCGACCTCGCCCTTCTTATGTGCATTTCTCTAAAAGTGGTAACTTAACTGTTTCTTGGGAATTTAGGGTTCAGAGTTCACAGCTCGTTCGTATATTTCATGATAAATATGGCATGCTAAAAGGTACATGGAAACATAATGTGTTTGAAAAATACTATGATTTCTACATGAATCATTTAGGTAGAAGATTAAATGATCATGATTTGGAGAAATATTATGATTTAAAAGAGAAATATCCGTATAAAATTGATAGGAAATGGATGTTTAATAAATATAAGGAGTTATTTGGTGAATTGAAATGACTAAAAAAGGTAAGAAGAAGTTAAGATTTTCTAAGGAGGAAGCTGTTAAGCTTCTTAATAGTTTATTTGAGACTTGTGGGAGACATGTTATTTTGGAACCTACATTTAAGAGGTATTTTAGGGAGAAGGGTTTAAGTGATGATGAGATTTTTGATTTGGTTATGGAAGGTAGATATGAGTATAAAATTATTAATGTTGGTGTTGAGTTAAAGAATGGTGAAACTGTTTTAGCGATTTGGCGGCCTGAGGATTTGGGTGAGCCTCCTTTGGAGGAGCAGGATAAGATTGATGAGATTTTGCGTAAGCGTGGGAAGGGTGTTTTTGCTGTTGAGTTATGATTATTCTTTCTAGAGTTTTAATTTCTTAGGGTGATGATGTGGTTTGTATTGTTTAGTATGTTTTTAGTTGTTATAGAGGAAGGTTATTTATAAGGGTATTTTTTGATTTTGTCGTATTTTTGGATGGAGGGGCTTTGAAAATATAAATTTTTATTAGTTTTTGTGTTTATTTATAATCGACTAGTGGTGTTGGGGTATGGAGTTTAGGGTTGTTAGTGAGAGGGAGAATCCTTATTTGGATAGGGTTGAGTATGTTATTGAGATTTCTCATGAGGGGGATAAGACTCCTAGTAGGCGGGATATAGCGAAATATTTGTCTGAGACTTTATCTCTTGATTTGAGTAAAGCTTTAATTATGTATATTAGAACGTTTAGTGGTATGAATAAGAGTGAGTCATTAGTGTATTATTATCCAAATGGTATTGATTGGTCGCAGATAGAGCCTCCTGATAGGGATAAGTTGGCTGCCAATGCTGTTAAAGAAGAAAAACAAGGCTCAAGTTAAATTTAAAATAGTGATTAATTCTGGATATAGGGTTGATAACTCTATTTTTAATATCTACTAATTTTGTAAAAGTTAAAATATTTAGTTTTTAAAGTATTTCTGTTAGGTGATGATTTGATGGCTAAGAGGAACCCGAAGCCTAAAGCTAAGCGACCGAGTCCAAAAGTATGGACATTTTATAAGATTGAGAATGGAAAATTGGTGTTGACACGTAGATTTTGTCCTAGGTGTGGCCGTGGCGTATATATGGCTAATCATGAGGACAGATGGGCGTGTGGAAAGTGTGGGTATACGGAGTTTAAGTAATAAACATAATTATGATAGTTTATTTTTAATTCCTAAAATAAGGGGTTATTATTGTTAATTAACTTTATTAAATATTATCTTACTGATTGGTTTTTAATTGTTGATTCTAATATAATACTTCTTATTTTAAGAAGAGTATTTAGTGGTGTTAGGAATATAAACGGTCTTATAAATCTAATACTAACTGCTTTTTTAAGGTCTTTAATATTTCCCCCGCCGTCTCTATAGCCTTTAATAAAGGCTTTGATAATATCCTTCATTTTCTGATACTTAATTTTGAATTTAAAGGAATAGAATAGGAATAACGATATATCCCAACTTTTATTTTGATCTACTCGCCACTGCTCTAAGTCTATAATTGTGAATTGTTCAACTTGTTTACCTATGAGTATATTTTGAGGTTTTGTATCTCCTATGGTATATCCTTGAGAGTGAATATTACCTAGAAAAACTCCATATTCATAAAATTTCTTTTTTAGGAAATCACTATAACCCTTATCAATATATTCTGACAATCTATCTCCAACGACATATTCGATTACTAGTTTTTTCCCACCCCAATCTATTAGAAGAGGTTTTGGTGAATTTACATTAGATATTTCTTTGATATTTATAAGCCCTAAATATTCATTTAGCATTCTACTACGTGGTGATATAGAGAACTTCTTTACATCTATTGTCCAGAGTTGAATTAATAGCCACTTGATTATCCATAACCAACTAAATTCCTTGATAACAATCTTATTCTTATTATCAAGACTATCTACTTCAAGAATATATGTTGGACTTAATAGTCCTTTTTTTATTTGCGTTTTGATACGTACCTCAGAACCAAATATCGTTCTTACAATATCTTTATATGAGAGGGGTTTCGGAGTAAATAAAGAGAACTTTGTTCTAAGTAGTATTTCGGGATTCTCTAATTCAATTGGTGACCTAATCATTTCAATACTACGCATTACTTTTGACTTAACTTCCTCACCTACTACTCGAGGCTTTACTCTAGCAGATAACCCATGCGCAATATATGATTTCAACCCTCTAATCCACATTATAGTATCTAGCTTATCAAAACCTCTAATTCCACTTTTTAATACAATACAATTTTCATCAATTATCTCAATAGGTGCTTCTTTAGATAATTCAGTTGCTGCAATTTTAAACCTATTAACAGCCCATTTCATATTCTGAAAGCCACATTTACCATAGTAAGTTTTTACATAGCTATATTTAACGATAGGATAGGTTTGTATTCTCCTCTTTAAGCGAGATAACAAGATATACTTAAGCGGGATTATAAAGTCTAGCGTTAAATCCTTATATTTGTTATATAAGGACATTAGTTCTTCGAGAATAACACGTTTCTTATAACAAATTTCATATTTTTCAATATAGTCTTTGTTACGGATTGCAATATATGGTGATAATAATCTTCCAATAATAAACTCACCATAATCTGCAAACTCCGAGTCTTTCTCAAAAACTTTTTTATTAGCTAATAAAGCGGAAATGTATACATTCTTATCTGGATATTCTACATAGAGGTACCTAAGTGGATAACCTAAATCTTTAACTATCCCAATAGCATCATAATCACTATCTTCTCGAGCATATCCTGAAATCCTTGATCCATATAAAACAGCTGCATATAGTGATTTACCTAGGTTATCCTCAATAATATTGATGATTTTACTTGATTCATGTTCATCAATGACATTTAGCTCCAACTATTTAACCCCTCTAACTCTATTTAAAATCTCTGCTGGAAAATATAGTTTCTTAAATTCGGAGAAGGATAACTTAATATAGAAGTCTTGTGATGATATTTGAATATGTGGCTTACCACTCTTTATCCACTTAATAATTTTGTTTAGAAACTCCTTTTTAGATAGTAGTTTTTCAAGCTGTTTAGTTACTAACTCTATAAGATGATCATCACGTAATACTTTTCTAGGGTCCATCATATAGACTTCATCAAATACTAATCTACCTATTACAGTTCCACCAAAATATTGTGATAATGAGAAAATATCTGAGTCGAGATATTTCTTAGCGAGAAAAAAGTAGTGTAACAATTCATGTACTAATACGCCCTTCCATGTTTTTTTATCTGCATATATTAGAAAAGGATATGATAATTCAACGATAGGTTGAATAACATCTCCGCTCCACATAAAATTTATATTTCCATGTACAATTCCCTTAACATCGTATTCATGATAGAGAACTTTAACACTTGGAGTGATTCTTACAGGTGGATAAGTGAGGCCCTCCCTTTTCTCAATATCCTTAATAGTTTTTGAGAGAGATTTTAACTTCCCTATACCATCTTTTATTTTTATTCTTCCCATAGCTCCACCGAGCCATGCATTAATAACCTCATTAAATAGAATCTTCAAAATTTATTCCACCTCTAACATTTTTATTATCCTCTTAGCTAAATTTTCATTTACCTGGCACAGTACTATACCTTGAAGAGGCTGCCCATACACCATAATAGCTTTAATATTACTTATTAATAATGTTAGTGTTGCAACTAAATCTTCTTCGCCAATAACAAAAATTAATGTATTACCACTGTAGTAGAAGGATTCTATGATATATTTGCATATTCCGAAATTTATTGTTCCAGCTTCATTCCGCACTACTACAATTCTATTAAAAAAATTTGTAGGGCTAACCACTCTGTTATGTCTTCTCTCCTTCTTATCTATTATTGCGAGCTTTATAGGAATACTATGGTTAATTAGTGTAAGGGTTACTCTATCGCCAACTGATATAATGTGAAAACCTTTTTGGATATACTCTGATATTTTATTTATTAGGCAATTAACCTCTTCAGGTTTATATAGGTGACCTATAGGATTTTTAAACTTTAGCCTTATATGTTCTGATAATCTATAGATGCCAAGGTTAGGGTTACAGTATCCATATTGCATATACTCCTTTCCTCTTTATATTCAACTCTTTAGCAATTTTTGACTCTTCAGGTTTTATGATAAATAAAACACCATACCATTTCATCGTTAAGTCTGTAGACCCACAGACTGGACATGATCCACCCTTGTCTACGATAGTTTTACAATTTCTACATGCTTTTCTAAGTCTTCGCCTCGCCACTTTTAATAACCTCCTTAATATGTTCCTCTATCCACTCTAAGTTTCCTAATAACCCCCCTCTACATGTAAGGCCAACCTTTAGGACAGTTATTCCTCTTGGAGGGCTAATCGCTATGATTCTAGCTCTAACTTTGTCACCGATTCTTAGTACTTTTCCCGTTTCTTTACCTCTAACTAATCCTTGTACAGTATCGACAATTACTAGATCATTCATTATTTGAGAGATGTGTAAAAGTGCATCTATAGGACCTATTCGAATAAATACTCCAAAAGTAGTTATCTCCACAACCTCTCCTTCTACAATTTCATTTAGAAATGGCTTAAAAGTATATGCAGTAAACCTAACTTTATGATAGGAGGATCCGTCTTCAGAAACAACTTTACCAAGAGGATCGACATCTACATCATCAATCTTTATTATATACCCCATTTCTTCATCATATAAGTTTAGATAACGATCTAGTAACTGTTTACTAGCCGCTTCTCTAATATCTACACCAAATAGATCTGGAGTAATATTTACCACATCCTCTACCCTAAACTTCATAAACATATATATCAACCTCCCACTACTCTATCGAGAGATAACCATCCCTATTTATATATATTACAGGGATGCCTAACATCTTAAGCCTGTCTTTTAGATTCGAGTCATTCGTAGCGACAATAAAATTATTACTGGATGCTAATTTAATTATTGCATCATCTGTAGACTTCGCTGATATATCGAGAACCTCAATCTTATTTTTTAATGATTTAATAGCTAATGTAACAATGTTACTCATTTTAATATTTTTACTCTTAAGCTTCTCTAATTCATTAAGAACACTTTTAGGAACATAAACTTTTAGTCCAAACTCTTCTTTTAATTCACGAATTAAATCGACTTTATCTTGAATAGCTTGAATTATTATACTAGTATCAAGCAAAACCCCAGTATACCTCTTTAATAAGAATTTATAGCTATTGATCGAACTCACGTAATAAACCCTCCTATGACCTGACCTCGCCAACGCCGATTAATCTCCATTGACCATTAAATCTACGTGCTAAAGCTGCTTTCCACCCTTCTTCGGCAGCAACTGGCCTTAAAAGTTTAATTTCAGCCCAATCTTTACCTAAGGCGGTTATATACCCTAGAGCGACAGCTGATCCGATATTTATTCTAAGTGGTTCACCCTTTATTAATGGTTTAACTAAAACTTGCTCATCTGTACCAACAACGTATGTAAATAAATTTATATCTAATCTTATCTCATTATAAACCTCTGGTAGTGTTCCTGGCTTACCAGCTACATTTCCTACCATACCATCAGCTTTTGTTAGAGCTGGATCTAAATCTGTCTGAATACCGATTAATCCTCCGCTAGTAGCCTCCTCTAGTCGTAGATATTGAGTACTTAATGATAGAACTTTTGTGTATAGTGGCTCATTATACATTTTATCACCTCTCTTATATAAATAGCCAGGAACTATTTCTAGTTCGTCACCTACTTTTAGTTTACCTTGAATTATGCTTCCACCAATTACTCCTCCCTTCAACTTCTTATAGTTGACGCCAGGATAATTTATGTTAAATGACCGAATAATTAGCATTCTAACAGGCTTTGTCAAGTCACGCTTTGGAGTTGGAATAAACTTTTCAATCGCCTCAACTAAATACTCAAGATTTAATTTCTGAATTGCTGAAATCGGTACTATCGGCGCATCTGCATAGTACTTTGTAGTTTGTAAGAACTCTTTTATCTGCTCATAATTCTTTAGTGCCTCATCTTTGGTTACAAGGTCAACTTTATTTTGAACAATAACAACATCTTTTATTCCTAATATTTCTAGAGCCATAGCATGCTCTTTAGTCTGAGGCCTGGGTACAGGTTCATTAGCAGCTATAACTAATATTGCTCCATCCATAACTGCGGCTCCAGATAGCATATTAGCCATTAAACTTTCGTGCCCAGGACAATCAACAAAACTAATTACCCGGCGTAGAACAGGGTTCTCAAAACCTGGATATTCTGGATACGACCAGTAAACCTTCTTCTCACCTTTAGAAAACTCATATATAGGCATATCAGCATATCCGATTTTAATCGTGATACCTCTCCTCAATTCTTCACTATGACTACTTGTCCAAATCCCCGTTAATGCTTGAATAATTGTTGTATTATGAGCTATAACTCCATCACTGGTTATAAAGTTATGAAATCTGGGAACACATAGATCAAGAACATACCCGGTGTATCGCCTAGTAGTTATTTTATCGATTTTTTCAAAAATAAGTTTATCATCATAGACACCAACCGATACTTTAGGAGTTAAATATTTAGATTTTAACCATACATACCTATTATAATCATCTTTTACAAGTAATGGATGATTATACGTAACTCCTATTTTCCGACCACATTCAGTCTCAATATAATAAACATAGGAATCTATATATTGCAAATATGGAAAGCCGACTGAATTACTTATACCTATATGGTCAAAAGAAACTAAATTATACTTTACATTTGGAAAAAAGCACTCACAATTATTAATTGATATTTTACGTTCATACTCTAGCAGTTTATTTATAATATCAGCGGCAACTACACTCACATGATTAACTAGAATTTTAGTATCATATGTAATACATTTACCATGGTCTACATGTCCCGCTGTACCGATGTTTACCTCTGGCTGTTTTGGGATTTTAATTTTTCCTTTCATTACTTCTCAACTATCACCATATTAATTTGATAGATATCCCTGCTTATTGTATTACCCCTCACTAGAATTCTCTTTCTGTACCCCCTCTTAGTTTTACCCTTAATAGTCCGTAATCCAATTCCAGATCCAGTTAGTATGTAGACTTTTCTTGGACCTTCAATATCCGGTCGCATTGGAAAACCGCTTTTATCAGATCCTCCAGTTATTTTTAGTTTTTTCCATTCTAATCCTAGTACTTTCCCATCAATGATATCGCCTATTTTCTTTCCAAGTAATGCTAGAGATTGTGGTTCATTTAATTCACGTGTGACAGCTTTACCAGTTTTTGGATCTGAAATATTTAATTTAAATGTCACCATGTACAGCCACCCAACACTTAATCTAACTATTGAAATATTACTGAACACATACTCATATAAATTTATATACGTTATGTACGTGCCCATAATGGGTTTTTTCTTCTCTTTATTTCAATAAGCTCGTTTATGATATCCATGTCATCAAGTGTTAAGTCTCCTTTAAACTCTTTTAATAGTTTTTTCACGTGATCTTCTGGGATATCTACAATTAGTATGTCTCCTTCGTCAAAGTGTCTACCAACTACTGCTTCTCTAATTGATATTGCAACTTCCATATCCTTCTTAGCTTCACCAATTGCTACACCTCTATCCTGAATTTGATGTATTTTACCAACTTTCTTACCCTCCAATGTTATCAGCGGGTATTTTGGTTTAATTCTACCTCCTAATACCCTTACACCAACAATCGCAGGCTTACTGTATCTAAATACGTATCCCCCTAGTACTTGGATCTTCCCTGGTAGTATAAGAGATTCAAACTCTCTCTTCCTTTTTTCCTCTATCCACTTAGATATCCATGCTTGATATTCTTCAATTATTCTGTAGAGTATATTTCCTGTAAAGATCTTTATGTCCTTACTTTTTGCAAGTTCCTCTGCTTCCTCATGTATACCTACATTAAATGCCAATACCACCCCTCTTATATAGTCTTTCATCTGAACAACCGAAGCATCTAAAACATCTTTTTTACTAACAACCCCAACGTCAGCTTTTCTTACTGGTATACCCTTTCTTCTGCATTGATCGACCATTGCCTCTAGTGAACCTAGAGTATCCGCCTTAACTATTACACCTATTTTATCAGTATCAATTCTAATTGCGGATATTTCTTTAACTACGGAGTCTACATATGGCTTTACATCTACATTTGGTGGTACAGCATAGAACGGGGCACCAGCATATACATTTTCAATTTCAGATGCTGAAATTATTATACCTGCAGCTGGATAACTAACATCAATACTACTAAACTTTTTTCGTGGATCCCTTATTTCATCTAGAGGAGCAGGCATTAGTATAGCTTTAATTCTACTAACAATAGGACCCTCTGGAGACATCGTGACTATATAATCACCTTTTTTAACAACTCCATCTGTATGTATAGCTCTTAAAACTGTTCCAAAGCCAACTTCACTCGTAACCTCGAGAATTACACCTTGACCTGGTTTTGTTATATCAACCTCAAGTTTGTCGAGCATAAACCGTTGTACAAGACCTATTAAAACAGTAATTAGCTCTTGTATCCCTTCACCAGTTTTTGCACTTACAGGAACTATGGCAACGGTCCTTCTAAAATCTCTTATTCTATCAAAGCGATCTGCCTCAAACTTATAAGTTGATAATGCAGCAATGATATTTGCAATCTTCTCTTCAAGAAAAGTCTTTGTTTCCATAGATTGATGCTGTAGTGATTCTAGGATTGATAGTGTTTTTTGAGATTTCCATCCATGAATTAGATCAACTTTATTAGCAGCTACTAAGAATGGAACTTTTCTAGATATTAGGATCTGTAGACTCTCATGTGTTTGAGGTTGGAAACCTTTAATAATATCGACAACTAATATTGCTATATCAGCTGCAGAACCGCCGCGCTTCCTTAAATTTGTAAAAACCTCATGACCAGGCGTATCTATTACCAGCAATCCTGGAACTTTAAGTTGAAACTTGTACCTTTTTAATAATGGACCACACATCGCCTCCAGTGTTTCTTTTGGAAAGAGACTAGCACCTATATGCTGCGTTATCCCTCCAGCTTCTCTGAGCTGTACACCTGTACCTCTAATTTTATCTAGCAATGTTGTGTTATGAACTACTATACCACTAATGATAAAATTGTGGTGACATCCAGCTTTAAAATCGTAAAAATACTCATCTTTATATATAGCTTTTATAGAAACTACTTCCTTTAAATCTAGACCAAAATTGCCAATTTCCTCATATTCCACAGTGTGTCCATTAATTGTAGGTATCCTGTCATCACCATAACCAATACCCACAATTTTATAGCCAGGTTTTAGCTCTAATGACTTTATATACTTAAATACTCCATTATTAGGATTTATGCACACTAGAAAAGGATGTTCTGGCGTAACTTCAGCTAAAGAACCATCATTAAACCTAATTCTATAATATCTTTTGACTAATATTTTTTCTGCAGCAGATATGTATGAGAGCTCAAGCTTAAGTTTATCTACATTTAATGAGTAGATACTTACTGGCCTATGGTCATAACGATATTTTTCGTATAGTTCGTATGCATAGACATAACCTTTATTAGTTAGTATTTCAGACAATGGCGAAACGCACTTTCCAGAGTCTACATGTCCTAGAACGGTGATTATCGGCTGTCTATAAACCATATAAGATTACCCCTAGTAGAAATAACTTGAAAGAGTATAAAAGTGTGTTAAAAAGTTCTGAGAATAGGGCTTTACTAAATATTTAATTCTGGAAATAGGATTTTAACTTCTCTCTTAAAACTTTCTGGAGAATCTGATGCATGAATTATATTATCAGTGATATCTAAACCATAATCTCCTCTGATTGTACCTGGTTCCGCATTTATAGGATCAGTCGCTCCAATCATTTTTCTAACTACACTTATAGCATTCCTACCCTTTAACACCACAGCAACTATTTTTTTACCAGAAATTGTATTTACAAGCTCTTCAAAGAAATGTTTCCCTCTATGTACACTATAAAACTCCTCTGCTGTTTCCCTATTCAAAATCATCATTTTAAGCGCTATAATTTCAAATCCTTTACGCTCAAATCTAGATATTACTTCGCCAATTAATCCTCTCTCAACAGCTGAGGGTTTTAGAAATATCAAGGTATGCTCCTCCATTATCTCTTAATCCCTCCTTTAACATATTTTTCTGTCCACTTAAACTTACGAGGATCCCTTTTAAATTCTAGCATACTAACCCTACATTTTCTACTACAAAACCATAATATCGAACCATCATTTTTTACATACATTATTCCAGTACCATGTGGAAATTCTCTACCACAAAAAGAACATATATGCTTCGGAGGCATTTAGATCACCTTAATTTTCTAGCTTCTCTTTCAGTATCTCTTAGCATTAAAATGTCTCCTATTCTTACAGGGCCTAGAACATTTCTAGTTAATACTCTGCCTTTATCTTTCCCAGCTAAAACTCTAACTCTTACTTGAATAACTTCGCCAGTCATACCTGTCCTTCCAACTATTTGAATTACTTCTGCGGGTGTAACGTCATCTCTCATTGGCATTTATAGTTCACCTAAAAAACATCACTCTTGGTATACACCTATTTTCTTTAAATAGGCAACAATCTCTTCAATTATTCGCTTACCCTCTCCTGGATCAATTATACATGCAGATGCTGCTGCAACATCAATTCCAGCTCTCTTACCTAGCTCCTCCTTACTTGGAACAAATATATATGGTACTTTTCTTTCTTTACATAACAGAGGTAGGTGAGCAACTATTTCTGGAGGATCAACATCAAGAGCTATAAATACTAATTTCGCTTGTCCTCTTTCAATTGCTTTTGTAGTTTCATTCGTTCCTCTTTTTACACCTCTTACCTCAAGAGCTAGTCTTAAGGCTTCATAGGCAGCATCTATATATTCTTTTGGTAATTCAAATGTTTCAAATGGAAGCTTACTCATCGCCGCCTCCACCCCCTTAATAAAATGCAACAATACTTATTATTTAAGCTTTTACACTTACTCGTGTGTAAATATCATCTGCGCATATTCTTTGGATAAATTTTCAATTTTAAAGAAGCCTATTCTTTCTAGCTGGACTAGATTTCCAACTTTCTCACTTATAATATTTCCCTCAATATAGCCCTCATAATCTCTTCCAGGATATATGAGTCTAGATTTTATTATTTCTGTTAGTGGTAACCAGTGTATAAACCTTATTTTTCTTTCTTTAGCCCAACTAACGTCATTATTCAGATATTCGGCATATGCTTCATCTGCACTCTTCGTGACTAACTGGAAGTTGCCTAGAGCAATTAGTCTAAAGGTAATACCCTCTTGCATCTTTTCAAAATCTTCAGCGTCTAATAAAACTTTGTAACCTTTATCAAATGGGATGTATAGTTTTCTAACTCCTCTTTCTGGATGCTCGGGATGAAATCTTATAGTGACATTAATTTTATCTGTACTTGGGTAATTGAACTTCAATATTTTTGGCTCTCTCACGCCAAAGTATCTATTTGCAATATCGTCTATTATAGCCCTATTTTCAGCTGCTAATAGTGACCAGTCTATCGTTGTTAATGATGCTTTCAGCCCGCCACGTAGCATCACCTTCTTAATAGCTTCTGGCTGATAACCACGTCTTCTTAAGGCAACTAATGTGGCTAGCCGAGGATCATCAATACCACTGTAGGTGCCCTCTTCTATTCCACGGATAATCTTTGATTTACTCAGTACTCCCCCTGGTATAGCCACCCTACCATGATGTATTGCGATCGGGGGTATCCAACCCATATGCTTGTATATATACTTCTGCTTCTCCTCATTGATTTTATGCTCAGATCCTCTTATCACATGTGTTACACCCATAAAATGATCGTCAATAGCGCATGAGAAATTATAGAGAGGCCATACACGGTATTTGCTCCCAGTTCTTGGATGTGGATACTTCTCTGTATCTATAATTCTTAATGCAGCCCAATCCCTAACAGATGGGTTAGGATGGGTTAGATCAGTTTTTATTCTTAGTACAGCTTCGCCCTCCTCAAACTCACCATTAAGCATCATATCAAATCTTTCAAGATTATTTTCAGGAGTATCCTCACGATGTGGACATGGAGATTTAGCTAGTAGTAATTTTGTAAATTCGTCTTTTTTACATGTACATACATATGCTAATCCATTTTCGAGTAACCTTCTCGCTACATCATAGTACAAATCAAGCCGATCACTCTGATAGTAAACTTCATCTGGTTTTATTCCTAGCCATTCTAGATCTTCAAGTATCAAGTTATAAAACTCTGGTCGTGGCTTCTTAAGTCTCGGATCCGTATCCTCAAAGCGGAGAATAAATTTACCTTGATACTTCTTGGCATATAAATAGGAAAATAAAAGAGGTCTAACAGAACCTAAATGCAGAACAAAATCTGGATTTGGAGCAAACCTAGTGACTACTTTACCAACTTCTGCTCCAGGTAATGGCGGTAGTTCCTCACTCTCCTCTTTCTTTACAGTAACTAAGTTTTTATATTTAGAGAGAAGATTGATCTGCTTATCTAATGGTATATTTTCAACTTCTTTAATGGCGCTATCTATAATTGGCATTAAGTCTTTAATTTTACTTTTGACATCCGGTCTGAGATAGACTAATTTACCGATTACGGAGCCTTTATTAGGTTTTCCACCATATTTACTTGCATTCTCTAAAGCTATTGCAAATATTAGCTCCCTGAGGTCATCGCTCATCATTACTTCTCCCTATATATAATGAAATAGCTTAATTCCTCTAAGTACTGTTTATATTTGTTATCAGGTAAGCCGCGCAGTGCTTTAATCGCTTCCGAAGCTAAGTTTTCCATTATCTTCGTGGCTTCTCTTCTAACATTATATTTGTTCAAAATGTCAATAGCTATTTTAATTTGGTCATCAGTTGCAGACATATTTCCAAATATATTTAGAAAAATTTTCTTCTCTTCCTCACTCATTTTATTCAATGCCATCATCACCAGAATAGTATGTTTACCCATTCTGATATCATTGCCAACAGGTTTCCCTGTAACTTTGGTATCTCCATAAATACCGAGAATATCATCTGCAATTTGGAAAGCGATGCCGATATTTTTACCATATGTCCTCAGCTTATTTATTTTATCTGGCTCATTAGTTCCAAGGATAGCACCTATATACGTTGAGACTTCAATTAGTGATGCAGTTTTATAGTATACCATCCTTAAATAGTCGTCTATAGTTTTAATATATTTCTTTGGCATCAAATCCATGGTTTGCCCATAGCAAATGTTATCCATAGCTTCTGATAATGCCAATATAACATTTATTATCACATCTCTACTAACACCAAGCTCCAAGTATTTCTCGATTAAGTATTTATGTAAATGTGAAAATAGAAAGTCTCCAGCCAATATTGCCATAGGCTCACCATACGTTACATGGGTAGTTGGTACTCCCCTTCTATACTCGTCCTTATCCATTATATCATCATGAATTAACGTGAAGTTATGTAATAGTTCTATAGAAACCGCTGCTGGTAAGCTAACTTTATAAGGTACACCGAATGTTGCTGCTGACAGCATGAGCATAAACGGTCTAATCCTTTTTCCTCCAGCATTTATTAAATGGAAAGCTGCGCTTTTGAGATCCTCAGGGAATATGATTTCTTCTGCAATCTTCTTTATCTCTTTATCAACCATTTTTTTTACGTTTACCCATTCATTTTTCATTGATTGACTTGCCAACTTATTCCCCTCCACTCTATCCATTCTTTTAAGCGACCAACGATAACATACTTCACCTTATGTAAGGACGCGATACTATCAGCACCTGTTAATAACATTGCCATTTTTAGTTGCTCAATAAATATTTCTAGCGTATCTATCACAGAATCTTCACTTTCTAACGCTGCCTTCAAGAAGGGTTTCGCGATCCCGACAAAAGCTGCTCCAAGCGCTATCGCTTTTGCAATATCAATACCACTTCGAATTCCTCCAGATGCTATAACTGGTATATTTGCAACACTTAATACTTCAATTAATGAAGCGGCCGTCGGTATACCCCATTCTCTAAAAGGTTCAGCAATTTTAGACTTAAATTCATCTTTCATGATAAGTTTGTTTCGAATAATCTCTACTGCTGACCAACTCGTTCCACCAGCCCCAGCTACATTTATGGCTGAAACACCAATATCCACCAATACTTTAGCAACTTCACGGGAAATCCCAGCTCCAGTCTCTTTGACGATAATTGGAATATTAAATTCATTTATAACTTTCTCTATTGCTTTGATACATCCTTTAAAATTCACATCTCCCTCAAGCTGAACTACCTCTTGCAGTGGATTGAGATGTATAGCTAATGCGTCGGCATTTACCATTTTAATTACTTTACTAGCCGTAGATATAGGATCGTCTAATAGCTGCTGTACACCGATATTGCCAATTAAATATATATCGCTGCTTACTTCTTTAATAACTTTATATGTATCCGCTAGAGATGGATCCTCTAACGCTGCTCTCTGACTACCACAGGATATCGGTATATTAAATTTAGACGCTCCAATAGCTAAATTTCTGTTTATTCTCTCTGCAATTTTGATACCACCAGTCATCGAGTCAATTAGAATTGGATAATCAAAAACTCTATCAAAAAGTTTTGTTTTGGTGTTAATTTCATTGATAGATAATTCTGGCAATGAATTATGAATAAGAATAATATCCTCAAATAATGTAGTATTCATTTTGTACTCCACATCTTCTGCTAAGACTATTTTAATGTGATCTATTTTACGATTTTTAGTAGGTATCTGATCCTTATACAAATCAGTTACACCTCATAATAGGGCTTTACAACCATTACATCAGCACCATTTTCTTTAAGAGATTGAACAACGTATGGCGTGTCTTCTTCTCTCGCTAATGCGATAATACAGCCCCCACCACCAGCTCCAGTTAACTTTGCACCTAAGGCGCCATTTTCTATAGCAGTATGAATTAAATTATCAATTCTTTTTGTCGATACCCCTATTGAGTAAAGTAATCCATGATTTATCATCATCAGTTTTCCTAGCTCTTCAATTGCACCATTATATTTTAAGATTTTAAATCCCTCCTTGGCAATTACATTACTTATATCAACAAGCTTGTTAAATAAATCTACATATCTACTCTTAATCTTCGCTACATTTGAGACTAACACTCCAGTTTTTCTTCTATCGAGAGTATCAGCAATAATAACTTTGAGATTCTCATTAATTGTGGAATCAAGTATTCTCTTAGATTTTCCATCGTACAATATTATCTTTCTGGTTAGAATCGTGTGTAAATCTATGCCAGACGGATTTCCATGTACTCTCTTCTCAAATTCATTAGCTAAATCATATATCGTCTGAAATGATGGAATGTAGCCGTACTTTAGCATACTAAGTGCCTTTGCGAGCGCTGCTGCCATTGATGCTGAGGACCCTAGACCAGCGGATATTGGAAAATCGAGCTGTATATTTACATTAATTTTTTGAGGTATTTTTAGCTTATCCATGAGAAAACGCGCATATTTAACTATATCTACATCTGAATCTATATCATAAGAAAACATACTACCGTCATAAAACTTAATTGTTAAATTAAATGACTTAGCTAGTGATATATTAACATGTACAAATCTATCAATAGCAAATGATACTGCACAGCTTCCATGCACCACAAAATGTTCTCCAAAGAGGATTATCTTCGCTGGTTCTTTAACGTACATTATATCTCAAAAATTAATTATTAAGAAACAAAAAATTTGAATTAAACGTACACTTCTCTCTATTTTGTTATAATTATTGATGCATATGCTACTACGCTGGATTTATCGCCGGTTACATCACCGCTAGTAGCATACTTAAGTAAAATAGCCTTTTTTGCATTAGATAGCTTAGAGAAGTATAACATTGCGGCAACCGGACCATATCCGCACATCGTTACATCTCTACTATATACTTCCCTAATCATACCTTCTGGATCTAAATCTAAGATACGACGTATTACAAACCCATCCTTTCGCTTTGCCGATTCATGCGATTCATAATGTGTAAAGTCTGTTGAAGCTATAACAACTACCCTCTTGTTAAGCTTATTTACTGCTTGGTAAATAGCATTTCCAATATCCATGGCAGTATTTACATCTTGCATTAACATTGTTATTGCTACTAACTTAAAACTTCTATTAACCTTTGAATAAATATACTGAAGAAACGGAAGTTGTACTTCTATAGAATGTTCATGTCTGTGTGCGGATATATCTGGATCTAAAATAGCACTATTTTTTAGTATCTCATTAACAAGCTCTTCGTCGATTTCCACAGTTCCAAGTGGGGTTTTCCACGCACCAGCGGGATAAATAGAAACCCCACTTCCGATACCAGTATGATTTGGACCAAGTATAACTACCGTATCCGGCAATCCGTCCCTTGCTAAGTGTAGGAAGCCATGCGCTGCTATATGCCCAGAATACATATACCCAGCATGTGGCGATACTAAACCAAGTAGCTCATGTTTACCATTAGTTACAGGGATTGGAAGTTCACCTGGACCAAGTTTAGATTTAAAATTCTCCTCAATTTGATAAATTAATTCCTCAGAAAAAGCTGGATAAAAGTATCCAGCTACTGCAGGTTCCCTAACAGTAAACTTATTCGACATCCTCTGGCAACACCATGAAATCTTCAACTGTTGCTTCTATTACTTCATCCTCTTTTAAAACTCCGCTTTCCCTAAGTATAAGTACAGTTAATGACCAAAATAATGCAGCTATACTTCCTCTACCTTTGTTGTTTCCAGGGATAGCTATATCAATAAATTCACCGTTAGAATTTGTATCCACAAATGAAACAACAGGAACCTTTACTTTAGTTGCTTCGTCAACTGCCTGTTGATCAAAAGTATGATCTAAAACTAGGAGTACAGAGACGTCACGGTAAGAATCTAGTAGGTAATTCGTTAATGTCCCTGGCGGGAATCTACCAGCTATCCCGTGGTATCCAAGTATCTTACTCATCATTTCAATCGCTTTAGCCCCGTACTCCCTGGAGGTATGGATTAATACTTCATTAGGCTCATATCGGGATAAAAATTTAGCAGCAATCTTAAGCTTCTCTAAAGTTTTCGATAAGTCTATGAGATAAAAACCACGTGGATGAATACCATATATAAAGTCTTCACTAAATTTTGTTTTTATACTCCTACCATAGTGCACTTTATATGTTTTTAGGAAATCTTTATCAATTGCTATCTTCTTAATTTCCTCCCCACTTACACTTTTTTCTTCAGCCATAGATATCACCATGAATTAGAAATTAAATGTTAAAGGCCTAACTTTGTTGCCCAGTTCATTTTCGATCCTTAATAATTCATTTAACTTATCTATTCTTTCACCGCCAATAATGCCACATTTAATCATGTCAGCTTTAAATGCGACAGCTACTGAGGCTAAGTGTGGATAAATTGTTTCACCAGACCTATGTGAAACTATAACTTTAAATCCTCCGTTCTTAGCAACTTCAACTGCTTTCTTACTCTTGGTTATATCACCAGCTTGGTTAGGCTTAATTATCACTCCATTTCCAGCTTTTTCACTGACACCAAGTATGAGTCTAGAAGCATTTGTAACGTAAAGGTCATCACCTACTATCATTGTTTTCTTTACACTTTTTGTAATTTCCTTAAAACCGGGGAAGTCTTGTTCATTAAGTGGATCCTCCACATATGAAAGCTTATACTCGTCTATTAGCATCAATACAAAATCAATCTGCTCATTCCTATCCCTTAACGCTTTAGTTCTATTATACACATATAATCCGAGCTCATTATCCCAAAGAGAGGATGCTGCCATGTCAATGCCCAATGCATATTTGACGCCATATTGATCCTTTATTTTATCAATTGCTTCCCATACTATATTGAAAACTTCAGCTTCACTTAGTGTCGTAACCCACGCACCTTCATCATTACGTCCTCCTGTAAAGAACCTGTCTGTACGCATCAAAATCTTTCCAACTTCTCTATGCAATTGTATCATTGTGTAAATTGCTTCTCTTAAGGATTTAGCATTCAGAGGAAATACAAGAACCTCCTGGATATCTATTGATGCCCCATGTGCGTGCTTTCCGCCACCAACAACATTACCAAGCGGTACAGGTAAATAATTTGTATCATCACCACCAAGCCAATAGTATAGTGGAATATTTAGTGATTTAGCAGTAGCTTCTGCGACCGCTAATGAAAGACCTAATGAGATTACGCCTCCTAACCTACTATAATTGCCAGTTCCATCCAAGTTTGATATAAAATTATCAAATTCCTCTTGGGACTCAAATTTAAATCCGATAATTTTCTTTTTAATCTCACTTTTTAGTAATTTTAGTGCTTTACTGACGCCTCCCCTTGGATAAGGTTTTACTTCTAATGTACCAACACTCGCTCCAAATGGTGATGCGTATTTACCTACGCTGCCATCAACATTAGCGATTACTTCTATAGTTTCTTCTCCTCTACTATTAAGTACTACTCTCCCATCAATATCCAATATCGTAGGCATGTTTTAACTTCACCACATCATATAAGATAAATTGATCAATAATATCCACATGAGTTAAAATCATTCTTCTACAACAATATCTTTTCAGTCCCAATTTATCAAGGGCTTCTTTTGGATCCATACCAGCTTTTATATACTCCATAAACTTCCTATATTTGTCACCTATAACGTTACCACATGTGAAACATCTAATCGGAATCATCATATCAAATCATCACCTAAAAGATTACCTATATGAAGTCTGCTTTCTCCTTCTTGGACCAGGGCCACCAAACTTTTTAGGCTCAGTTCTTCTCGGGTCACCAACAAGTAAATGTCTATCAAAAGCTTTATAGATTTTTTCAAGTTTACTGCTTCTCGAAACTCCAACTAATGCCCTAGCTATAGCTATACTTGCAGCCTCCGCTTGACCCATAAATCCACCGCCTCGTACATAAACATCTATGTCATACTTCCTAGCAACATCACCAGCTAGCATGAGGGTCTGTATTACTCTCATCCTCGCTACTTCAGGCTGATAAATCTCAATCGGTATGCCATTAATTTTAACCCTTCCACTTCCCTCTCGAATTAAAGCTCTTGCAATCGCTGTTTTCCTTTTTCCAACAAATACCTTAACTTTACTCATGAAGACCCAACCTCTCCTCAACAGGTATCCAACCAATTAATTTCGCTATTTCAGCTAGCGTCATATATCCATATGGGGACTCCCTATATTTAGCTTCTTTAAATACTATAAAATCTTTATTTCTAAGCTCTGGTGGTACACCTCTATATACTCTTAACCGTCTATATGCCTCCTTACCCTTCGTCTTTTTCCTTGGCAACATCCCTCTAACCATTCTTCTGAAGATACCCTCTGGTGTACGCGGTTTAAATGGCCCGTGTCTTCTAGGATTAACCTTTGACTGTATAGATAATTTTTTCATAAATTCATTTACAATTCTTTTCTTAGACCCTGTAATAATAGCTTTATCAACATTAACAACATAGACTCTATACCCGGATAGTAGTTTTTTAGCTATTATAGATGCTAATCTACCTGCAACCATATTTGTTGCATCAACGACTAATTCATTATTACTAGACAATTATTTTCACCCCACTGCCTTTTGGATTTAATTCGACAAATTCCTTTATCTTATAAATTTTTGATCCAGATTCAATAAGCTTACGATAAGCTTTTTCGGAGTACTTAACTGCTGCTAAGTTTACAGGATGATCAAGTTCACCTGCACCTAAAACCTTTCCTGGAATAATAACCCAATCATTCTCTTGAGTATACCTATTTATTTTTGAAATATTAACTGCTATTCTCCTTCTCCTAGGTCGATCAATAAGTTCAGCTACCCTCTTCCATATTAGTGCATCATTTTCTTTAGCCTTTTTCTTCAAAAAACTAATTAAAAATCTCATGTTTTTATCCTCATACATTTTTTAATCCCTCCAGACTATTAGTAAAATCAGTTAATAATTTTAATAACTCATCAATAGCACATAACACGATATCTAATGAGGAAATTTGACCAACAGATTCAATATATAAAATTGAATTATTCTCGTTAATATCAATATGAATAACATCCTTTTCACAAGCATCCATACAAAGCGCGCATGTAGTACATAGATATTTATCAACAACTTCAAGTTTATTATTAGAAATCTTTAATATGCCCTTCGGACAAGCATTAACACAAGATCCACATAAGTCACATTTTTCATGATCTATTTGTACTACAGGTTCTCCACGAACAACTGCGACGGTTACAGGGGACCATTTAGCATGGTCTCTCCCTCTACCCATTCTGGCAACCATTGTTAATTCAATTTTTTGTCCCTTACTTAACTTTACGATCTCTATATCCGGATATAATGGGTAAACGTCTGGATCATTACTAACAATATCACTCGCCTTAACCACATACTCCTCATCTTTAGCTTCAGCTTTCAGATTAAGGTAAACGGTGCACTGTGGACACTCACCATCACAATCGCATTCATCCCGAGGTTTGTATTTACCTAAAGGCGTTCTTAACGGAATAAGACCTAATCTATGGGCAAGTAGCTGATCGTTCATAACAGAGGTATTCTCGAAGATATATACTTTATCAACGGCTAAGATAGGGACATCAGCAATTGCAGCACGTCTAATAGAATTTATGATATAAACAGGAACACCTTTTATAAGAAGAACTAGATCTTTATCTGACTGTCGAATTAACTCGACACTAATATTACCATCTACACTCATAACACAACCCCTAGCATAGCTTAAATACCTGGGTACATTTTTTGGCTCAACCTATACTACCATACAATAGAATAGAGAGATATATAAAAGTATGCCTAAATGGTTCTAAAGAAATAGTTTAAATAATACTATTTTTGAAACCAGGAAACCAGAAATATACTACAGCCTACGACCTCTCCTACCTCCTGGTCTACGACATCTATCATGTGGTATAGGCGTCACATCTTCTACAAGCCCTATTTTTAGTCCACTTCTTGCTATTGCTCTTATTGCTGCTTGCGCGCCAGGTCCCGGTGTGGGGCTGAACTGTCCTCCCTTCCCTCTTACTTGTAAATGTACACCCGTTATTCCCTTTGCTATCGCTATTTCAGCCGCTTTCTTAGCAGCCATCATAGCTGCATATGGAGACCCTTCATATCTATCTGCCTTTACAAACATACCGCCAGAAGTCATCGCTATCGTCTCTGCACCTGTCAAATCGGTAATATGAACTATTGTATTATTTAATGTACTATATATATGTGCAATTCCCCATAGTTCTCTCTTTTGTCTCCTTCCCTCCTTACTCATAATATCCTCACCTCCATATTGTTATCATTCTTTGATAATAAGTTATTGTTTCCAAATTGGATGATCGGAGTTACTTAACGGACTTCTCGGATTTATTGCTATTTTATCCTCCTCATCCCTCATCACTATTTTATTTGGCTTATTCACAACTCTGTCCCCTATTACTATATGTCCATGTACCACTAATTGCCTTGCTTGATATATTGTTTTTGCTAACCCCTTTTCATAGACAATTGTTTGCAATCTCCTCCTTAGCAAATCTTCTACTGTCAACCTTAATATATCATCTACAGTCGCGTCCTTTTCTAAAATTCCCATTCTATACAACTTATTTACTAGCTGTGATATCACTTGCTTTCTCTTTTCGTCTGGTAACGCGAAACTTGCTCGTGCTACATCCCTTATTTTTCTTAGCTCTGTCGCAAATCTTCTTAATTCTCGCTTATTTTTTAATCCATATTTACCTACTAACCTTAGCTCTTCTTCAAGTAACTTCTTATCCCACGGCTTAAATGGTGATTCATATTTTTTCCTAAATCTTCTTGGTTCACCCATCTTCCTCTACCCCGCTACTTCTTCCTTCTCTTCACTCCTATCGGTGTACTCTTCCTACCAGTTGTCCTCGTTCTTTGTCCTCTTACTTTTAGCCCATAGCTATGTCTATACCCTCTCCAAGAGCCTATGCTTTTCTCAAATTCTATATCCTGTTGCTGAACTAGCGTTAGGTCAGCTCCTAAATAGTGATGATCTTTCCCATCATATCTATCAAACCTTCTATTTAGCAGATATGGTGGAAATATATTCTCAACGTTCTTAATTATCTCTACAAGTCTATTTATCTGCTCATCGGTTAATTGCCCAACTCTCAAATTTGGTGGAATTCTTGCCTTATTTAAGATAGCCATCGCTAACGTAGGTCCTATACCCTTAATTTTTGTTAACTCTTGTCTTATTACATTCGATCCGTCTAAATCTACATCCATTATTCTGATTATTTCCTTGAAATCTGGTTTACTCATATAGCATGTCCACCTACCTTCACTATCAACTATCAAACATTTTAAACTAAATAAGTTCTTATTAAAGTTTTTAAGGATTAAAATCGACTTTGGCGCCGGGAGTGGGATTCGAACCCACGCGGGCTAAAGCACCCACGGGCTCTCCAGGCCCGCCCCTTCTAAGGGGGAAATCCCTAACCTCTCGGGCATCCCGGCACTCTACTTTTCCATATAATGATTATTATTTGTTGCCATAAATTATTTATCTATTTTCGGGTTTATTCTCTTTGGGCCATGAAAAAGTATAAATTTTTAGACTACATGTCTGACGCTTTTATTGAAGCATGGGGAGACAATTTAGAAGAAGCTTTTATTAATGCTGCTAGAGCTTTCTATGATACTATGATTAATGAAGAGAAAATTGAGAGTAAAGAAACTAAAGATGTTGAGATTTCGGGGCATGATTTAGAAGAACTACTTTATAATTGGATTGAGGAACTAATTTATTTATTTGAAGTGGAAGGTTGGTTAACATCTGAATATAATATTAAGATAGAGAGAAAAAATGGTAGCTGGTACCTAAGGGGCAAATTACATGGAGAAAAATATGATAAATCAAAACACGGGTCAAAAACACATATCAAGGCCGTCACTTATCATGAAATGAAAATTCATATATCAAATGATGGAGTAAAACTGAGGTACTTATTGGATTTATAATTTAAAGGAACGTAGAAAAATTAATTTGGGGTTATTTCAGATATGCCCTCTTTTAAACTATAAAAATTCAATTTGGTAAAAAACTAGGTTAATCTTACTTCGATATATACGTCCTCTGGCACTGGAAGCCTTATTAAGTGTTTCATCGCTCTCTCATTTTGTTCGATGTCTATTAGTCGTTTATGTATTCTTAATTCAAATTTATCCCATGTTTCCGACCCTTGTCCACATGGGCTTCTTCTTGTTGGGATTACTATTCTACGTGTTGGTAGATAAACTGGACCTGAATATCTAGCTCCTGTTTTTTCCGCTATTTTCCTAATCTCCTCTACGAATTTATCCAATGATTTATGGTTTGTCCCTAACAATATAATCCGTGTTCTCTTGAAAGTAGGCATAATTTTCTCACACTATACAGCTTTTAGTTTAATCTCAGACTTCTTTGTAATTTCCTTTACAATCCCTGCCGCTATTGTCGTTCCCATGTCCCTTATCGCGAATCTACCAATTTCTGGGAATTGTGAGAACTCTTCCATAGCTACTGGTCTTAAAGGTCTAAATCTTACTAGTGCTGAATCTCCGGTCTTAAGAAAACTTGGGTTCTTCTCCACCACTTCACCAGTTCTTGGGTTAATTTTTGCAATTAACTCTTCAAATCTGACAGCTACCTGAGCTGTATGTATATGCATTACTGGTGTATACCCTACACCTATTGCCGTTGGGTGATAAATTACTATAATTTGTCCTATAAACTCCTCAGCTACTGTAGGTACGTTATCAGTATGTCCAACCATATCACCTCTTCGAATATCTCTCTTTGAAACACCCTTAATGTTAAATCCAATATTGTCTCCGGCTATTGCCTCCTCCATTCTTGTATGATGCATTTCAATTGACTTAACTTCTGATACGTATCCGGGTGGTACGATTGCAATTTTATCTCCAACACGCATTCTGCCAGTTTCTATTCTCCCTACAGGAACTGTTCCTACACCAGTTATTGAGTACACATCTTGAATTGGCAATCTTAGTGGCTTGTCAACAGGCTTTGGCGGCACCTCAAATTGATCAAGCGCTTCATATAGTGTTGGACCATCATACCAAGGCATCCTCTCAGATTTCTTAGCTACGTTATCTCCTAGCCATGCTGAAGTAGGTACAAAGTGTATCTTATCGACTTTAAACCCAATTAACTTTAATAACCTCTTTACCTCCTCCTTAACCTCTTCATATCTCTCCTTACTCCAGTTTACAGTTGGATCATCCATCTTATTTATAGCAACAACTATTTGATCAACACCTAACGTTTTTAGTAAGAAAGCATGTTCTCTAAGCTGGCCACCAGGTGAAATTCCCGCTTCAAACTCACCTTGCTTCGCAGATACGACTAGAACTGCGCAGTCAGCTTCACTCGCTCCTGTAATCATATTTTTAACGAAATCTCTATGTCCAGGAGCATCAATAATCGTAAAATCATACTTTGGTGTCTCGAATCTATAAAATGAAATATCAATTGTTAATCCTCGCTCCCTCTCCTCCTTTAGCTTATCAAGAACCCATGCATACTTGAAAGACTCTTTACCTAGCTTTTTAGCTTCCTCTTCATACTGCTGAATAACTCTGGGATCTATCGCTCCAATATCATAAAGTAGTCTTCCCATTAGTGTAGATTTACCATGATCAACATGGCCTACTACAACTAAATTTAAATGCTCCTTTTCTCTAGGCATACCTTTACACCTCGACCTAAATTAATTCTAAAATTAACTTATTTAAATCTTAAATTAAATAATCTTAAACCTTACTAATAAAGTTAGGTATTACGTAGTGCTATATATTATTAACTAGCTATAGAAAGAATTCTTAAATTTTAGTGTTAGTAGGGTAGGGGTAAATGCGGTATGAAGAAGGCGCTTTTAAATAATTTCGGGCAGAATTATCTAGAAGCTAATGCTATTCTCTCTATTTCTATACGCTTACTGATAGCGTAGCTATTTGGATCACCTTTACTAGCAAGGATTAATTCTCTCGCTAATGCCTCCTCGATAGTTATTTGATTATTTTTAGCAGTCTCCTTAGCCCCTATTACGATATTCTTCAGCGCTACGTCTACGCGTCTTTGAGGAGATACATCTACAGATACGTGATAGATAGCCCCACCATATGCTATTGTTGTTACATCCTCACAGGGTGCCGCTAATTGGATGGCATCTACTAGTACTTGAATTGGGTTTTTACCCGTTTCTAATTCAATTATTCTGAAAGCGGCTTTAACAATGTTTATAGCCTTAGCTTTTTTACCGCCCATTTTACCGGGACGCATCAACTTGTTAACTAATCTCTCGACAATATTTACTTTAGCTTTACCAAATCGTTTGTGCTCATGTCTTCCTCCACTCCACGGCAAGATGATCGGCTTGAGACAAATATAGTCTTTTAAGCCTGGATCCTCAACTACTACATCTGAGAAAGAATATCTACCAAACAATTTTAAGTCTGGTAATTTCTCTCTAGTTTTACGCGTTGACATAGTATTAATACTCACCTCTTCGGTTTCTTAGCCTCACCACGAATTAACTTGTTTAACGGTACTCCATTCACCATAAATACCCTGTACCTAACACCTGGTATATCACCCATAGCTCTACCTTGTGAACCACCGATTCCTTCAATCATAACCTCATCATGTTCATCAACTACATTTAATGCCCCATCTCCAGGTAAAAAAGCAGTTACTATTTTTCCATTCTTAATTAACTGTACTCTAACACATTTTCTCAATGCAGAATTAGGCTGTTTTGACTCAACACCAACTTTTTCTAATACAATTGCTCTCGCCATGGGCGCCCCTTCTAGTGGATCTGTCTTCTCCTTTAACCTAAGCATCCTCCTTCTGTACTTAATATCACTCCATCTAAATTTCTGTCTTTTCATTCTTAACTTTCTTGCTGCAAAAAGACCAACCGGTGCTTTCTTACCCATACATATTTCACCAGTCTATTAGTTGAAGTACACAATAGAATTTAAATCTTTTCCCACTATCTTATTAGCACAGTCTCTAAGTCAAAGTATTTTCGTGCAAGCTCTCTTCCGACTTTAGCTCTGAACCCTCCTCTCCCTATCACAAACCCTTTTCGTCTCGGCTGTACTCTTATCACGGCATATTTCCTATTACCGCCTCTATTATGAAACTCTACCGCCTCGTCCTTTCTAAGCATAAAGAAATTCCTTAAGAATCTCTCTGGATCATTAGCAAATTTTATAATAAAAATATTTTTCCTCAAAGTTCGTGATAGCTCTTTGCAAAGTTCCTTAATAATTTTGTCTACAGATCTCACTTTTCCACGTTGAAATGAAGACAAGTGCCGAGCCTCAGCAATCATTTTTGGAAAATCATTTTCGTCTACTAGGAAGAACACGTTGTTGTCTTCAAGTACACAGTGGACCGGCCTCACTCCAGTTACAGTTTGGAATACAGACATTAAGGCCAATTCATCCGCCGTTAGTTTAATCTCCTTACTCATATTTTTTACTCCTCCTCAATAGGTGCAGATCCGTAATCTAAAATTGCCATTACAGCTACGGAGTGTTTTCTTCCGATAGCTTCACCTAACTGGATGTTTGTCTTTCTACTTCTATATACCTTTACTTTCTTTTTATCAGCTAAGTTAGCTATTTTCTCCAATAAATTAATGGGAATATTCTTCGATATTAAAATCATTTTAATTTGCTTCGGTCTATGATTTAAAACCCATATTACATTATAAAAACCGATTTCTACTTTACCAGTCTTATATATTATCTTAAGTGTAGATTCTATTTTTTCAGGCACTGGTTCAAGGTGTATTTCCTTACTTATTTTTATCCACCTCTTTCATTGTTTTTTACGAGCTATAGATTGTTTGCTTATTTTTATATTTAAGTTTTTTATTTTTGTCTTACTATTCTTTTTCGCTCTAGATTTTTAACTACTTTTATGAATTTTTATGAACCTATACTTCTGACTCGGATGATCCTCGAACCTCCATGTAAACATCAACTAGTCCTGTTCCAATTGGAACTCGAGATCCTACAATTAAGTTTTCAGTTACGCCTTTAAGTTTATCCTCATCACCTCTTAATGCAGCATTCTTAAGCACAGGTACGGTTATTTCAAATGCCGCTCTAGATAGAACACTATCCTTTGTAGAAACAATTCCGTACCTTCCAGTTTGTCTTATTACTCCATCTCTAGTCATCATATCCGCTACTAGCATTAAGTGTCTTATATCTACATCTAGACCTTGCTCATCAAGAGTTTTCTTTAACTCATTAACTATAGCATTTCTAGCAGCTTCTACACCTAACACCTCATATATCTGGAAAATATCATTTGTAGTTGTTCTTGTGTGATCAACTTCTGGACGCTTTAATACATCCTTTAAGTTAGATCCCGCTGTGTATATTACCCACTCATTCCCCTCTTTCTCTACAGTAGCGTGTACTAATCCCTTAACTCCACTTATGAGTCTATTCAAGAATCTATCCCTATACTTCTTTAGCTCTTCAACTGACTTATTAGGTAATCTAATGACCAGAATGTCGTTATCGAGAGAAGCAGAATACTTCTTTGAGAACATCTTTAATAATTTCTCTGGTTTAATATCCTTTTCAGCCAGAATTTCCATATTAAGCTTAAATAGAATTGCTCTATTTACCAAGTCTATAGGCGCTTCGATGACAACATCCTTTAGTCTAGTTTCAATAAGTCTATTTGCAACTTTTTCGGCAAGTTCTTGTTTTTTAGCGTATTCACCAACGAGATAAATAGTCATCGTCGGTGTTGATGGTGATTTACGTGCATCAACAATCTCCATAATTCTCGGTAAACCTATAGTAACATTTCTTTCTCTAACTCCAGCGAAGTGGAATGTTCTTAGAGTCATCTGTGTTCCTGGTTCACCGATGGATTGGGCGGCTACTACACCCATAGCGGCCCCTGGATCAACCGTAGCAGTCTTATAATTGATTACTGCTTGTCGTATCGCCTCCCGCGCAACTTCTTTATTAACTTTCTTCTCTAGCAGTACTTTTCTTAATTCAAAAATTAGTGACTCAGAAACTTCATTCCTTATCTTACTTAATAATTCATCAATGTATTTCTCGTCGGCTCTTTCACCTTTTGGATATAATAAACTTATCGACTCAACAAGTCTTATAACATTTACTGGTTTTCCATGATCACTTCTTGCTGGATCAACGCCGTCTTCACCGTATTTAAACTGAACAATTTTGCCATCAGCTGTTTTTACGGTGAAGTCGTGATCAACCACTAAATGATCAAGAGAGTATACTAATCTCCTATACAAGTATCCGCTCTGCTGTGTTCTTACAGCTGTATCCATAAGCCCTTCTCTACCAGCCATACTGTGGAAGAAAAATTCCGTCGGTGATAATCCAGAGAGGAAATTATTTACAATAAATCCTCTAGCTTGTGCTGACTTACTACCAGGCTTGAAGTGAGGTAATGTTCTATCTCCATAGCCTCTACTGATTCTTTCGCCTCTTATTGTCTGCTGCCCTAGTAATGCGGTCAACTGAGCTACATTCAGTGATGAACCTCTTGCACCACTTATCGTCATAATATAAAGTGGGTTATTTTTATCAAGAGCTTTTAGTGCAAGCTCGCCAGCTCTGTCTCTAGCTTTTGAGAGAACGTTATTTATTTCTCTTTCTAAAGTTTCTTCTACAGTTAGTCCTTTTGTAGCTTCTAATTCACCATACTCGTAGGCCTCGATGAGCTTATTAACATCCTTTAATGCTTTGTTAATCCACCTGTTAATCCTCCTAGTAACGTCTTCAGGCAGCTTTAAGTCATATGCCCCTATTGAGAAACCTCTATGTGCTAAGTATCTATCTAAAATTTTTGATAATTTAGTTATAAACTCGCCTGCAAATTTGTTTCCATACTCTCTTACCAAACGATGAAGAATGCTATCAGCCTTCTCCGCTCCAATTGACGCTACATCTATTATACCTTTAATTAACCTACCCTTCTTAACAATAACTTCAGGCTCTAATTCAGAAGCTGCTGTTAATGAGTATGTGAAGTCTTTAGGTAAGAGTAAACTAAATAAACTTTTACCACTCATATCCCTTAGTGCCCACTTAGGCACATCTTCCATATCCAGTATGGCAAGATAATTAAAGAATTCTTGTTTTGATAATTTTGTATCTTTACATGTTAAAAGGTATGACGAAGTTATACTATCTTTGCCAAAACCTATAATTGGCGCACCATATCTAGGAGATATAATTTGCTTTTCAACTAGCATAAGCATTCTAGCTTCAGCGATGGCTTCTTCATTCTGAAGGGCGTGAAGGTTCATTTCGTCTCCATCGAAGTCAGCATTATACGGTGGACACACAGCTAAGTGGAGCCTAAATGTTCTATATGGTAACACCTTTACAATGTGCGCCATCATTGACATTCTATGCAGCGATGGTTGTCTGTTAAATAACACAACATCACCATCTTTAAGGTGTCTCTCGATAATAAAGCCTGGAGTGATAGAGTCAGCCAACGCTTTCCTATCTTGGACATATGCTAAGTGTATTCTACGTCCATCTGGTCTTATTATGTAATTAGCTCCTGGATGTTTATCTGGGCCATTAATTATATATTGCTTAACTTCCTCCAAGTTATGCTCAGTAACACGCACCTGGACTGTTAGTTCCTTTGCAACTTCTAATGGCACACCGACCTCATTAATCTCTAAATTAGAGTCTGGTGAAATTACTGTTCTAGCAGAAAAGTCTACTCTCTTACCAATTAAATTCATCCGAAAACGGCCTTCTTTGCCAGAAAGTCTTTGAACAAGCGTTCTTAACTTTCTACCACTCCTATGCGCAGCTGCAGGGACACCTGGTAAGTCGTTGTTGAAATATACTGATATATGCCACTGAAGTAGGTTTAGGTCATCCCTTATTATAAGTGCTGGTGACCCACTTTCCTTATTCTCTCTAAGTCTTGTATTAATTTTAACAATATCGGTGAGCTTATGCGTTAGGTCATCCTCACTTCTAATTCCACTTTCTAGCTGTGTGGAGGGTCTTACTGTTAATGGAGGAACTGGTAGAACTTCGATTATTAACCATTCAGGTCTTGCAACTTCTTTATCAAAACCAAGTAATATAAGATCCTCGTCTGGCACTCTCTCAAGGATTTCTCTTATCTCATTTGGATACATATCTTCTAAGACTCCAGCCTCTTTCTCTTTATAAAATGAATATGGCTTTTCAAAGACAACCTTTGGATTTTTAGCACCACAGTATGGACATTCAGGTATCTTTGCTGCTTTACTTACAATACCCTTTACAAATGCGTTGTAAGTATCCTTTCTATATTTTTTATAAAATTCTGCTCGTTTTCTTAGTTCAGCTTTCTTCTCTTTTTCTATCTTAACTCTTCCACAACTATGACAAACAGCTCTTAGCGCATTATATATATCTTCGGCAAATAGTACATGAACAACAGGTTCTGCAAGCTCGATGTGTCCAAAATGTCCGGGGCATCTCATACCAGTGTTATTACATATTGGACATGTTTGTCTAGGTTCTTGTGCACCGAATCTTTTATCCATTACACCTCCTGTTATCGGGACCCCATCATCATCGTAGGTCTCGGGATTGGTGACCTCAACAACAGACATTTTTCTAATTATTTGAGGTGAAAGAATACCAAACTTTATGGACTCAATAGTGTATTTGGATATATCCCTACTATATCGTGCTGCTTCACTATATGTCAGGTTTATGTCACCTCCTTAACCTTAATACGCGGATAAATAAGCAAACTTTTCAGCTCATCAAGTAATAACTTGAACGCATATGCTACCGTTATAGGAACTAATGGTGCATCTTCACCATGTATTGGACAAACATATTTTTTAATTCTTGAGTTGTAGTAACCTTCTAATCCACATTCCTTACATATAAGTATCGTGGTTTTATCTGAGGATTCTAATAACCTTTCTTTAATAACAGCTGATGCACCATAAGCCACAAAAGTATCTTTCTCCATATCTCCGATTCTTAATCCACCACCTCTAGATCTACCTTCAGTTGGCTGTCTGGTTAATAATGTAACAGATCCCCTAGCTCTTGCATGTATCTTATCAGCAACCATGTGGTGTAACTTTTGATAGTAGACTATCCCTATAAATATATGTGCTTTAAACCTCCTACCAGTCTTTCCGTCATACATAACCTCGGTACCCATAGGTTCGAATCCCAGTTGTCCGAGCATTTCAGCTAGTTCATCATAATTAAAGGATACGAATGACGTACCATCTACAAAACGGCCTGCTAACGCTCCATATTTACCTGCAATACTCTCTAGGAACTGTCCAACTGTCATTCTAGATGGAAATGCATGTGGATTAATGATCAAATCTGGAACAATTCCATCAGCTGTGTATGGCATATCTTCTGGAGACGCTAATAGTCCTATAACACCTTTTTGTCCATGACGTGAGGCTAACTTATCACCTAACTCTGGTATTCTGTCTTCACGTGCCTTAACATAAATAAGTAACTCCCCCTCTTTACCTACAGTTAATACGATTCTATCGATATATGCACCAAATTGCTCGAGCACTACAGAGGAATCTCTTCTCTTTAATGGCCCAAGTGTAATCCTTCTAAACTCCTCCATAAATCTTGGTGGACTAGTTCTACCTACTATTACTTCATTTTTCCGTACTTTTGCTCCAATTCTTGCAAGGCCATCTTCATCTAAATGTCTGTACATATGCTCTCCAGCATAATTCTTGACATCTGGCGTTGGGATTCCTAACTTATCTTCTAAGCCACCAGCATATCTCCTAATTTCTGCAGTATATGTTCTGAAGAACAGTGATCTAAGCATTCCTCTATCAACAGCAGCCTTGTTAATTATGACAGCGTCCTCCATATTATAACTCTCGTAAGATAAGACGGCGACAACGAGGTTTTGTCCGATCGGTCGATCATTTATACCTAAGAGATCAGTTGCTCTCGTTTGGACAATTGGTATTTGTGGGTAGATTAGTAAGTGCCCTCTTGAATCCGTCCTATACTTCTCATTTGTATATGGAACACCTAATGCTTGTTTAGCCATAGCAGCTTCATATGAATTCCTTGGAGATTGGTTATGCTCAGCAAATGGAATAATACTTGCAGTAACACCTAGGAAGATATATGGAGCTAATTCTAGATGTGTATGCTCGGGTGTTAATTCCTTAGGATCAAATGCTATATATGTATTAAACTCCTCTAAAGCATCGATAAGCTCGATAACACCTTTTCTTACAAGCTGCATGAAAGTTAATACCCCTTCCTCCACCATCTTTATATGTTCCTTAGTTAACAGTGGTTTTCCATTCTTAACAACTATTAATGGACGGATCACCCTGGCTCCGCTCGATTCAATATAAATCTCAGTCTGTATTTTTGGATCATCTTCATGTAATATCGCAATACCCAAATCAGGTGGGATATTTGTTACTTCACTATTTCTACGCATTTCCCTAAGCTTTTCCACAAACTTTTTCGGATTTTCTACATAACCTATCAGATCACCATTTAGGAATATCTTAGCTCCCTTCTCTCTAATTTCATCACTAGCTTCCTCAATATCTATTAATCCCATATCCTTAATTCTTTCTAAAATTAATTCGGCGGGATATTCACGAGATACCATAGCTGAAAGAGCTAAATTCTTAACCAATCCTATGTTCTGCCCTTCTGGACTTTCGACTGGACATATTCTACCTAGGTGAGAAGCATGAAGCTCTCTGGCCTCAAACTGCGGTCGAGTCCTACTTAATGGAGATTGTACCCTCCTTAGATGACTTAACGTAGATAAGAAGTTTGTTCTATCTAAAATTTGCGTTACACCAGTTGTTCTCTGGCTCCATGTTCCTGTAGCCATCGCACTATTAATTCTATTGGTAACCTTACTCGGTCTGGCAAGAGCTTGTAAGCTAACCTTGATTCCTCCTTCTGCTAAATATCTCTCAACTTGATACCTTAAATCTTTCATAAATTGTTTAAGTGATTTTGCAAGTATCTGTGACAATAGAGGACCTGCTAATCTAAGCCTCTTATTTGCATAGTGATCTCTATCATCGGGTTTTCTCCATCCTAAATATAGCTCCACAGCTCTTCTAACCATTTCGGCAAGTAAGTATCCTTTCTTACGCCTATACTCAGGGCCTATGCCCACATGTGGAAACAAATATTTATCCATAATAATGACGACTTTTCTGAACCTCTGCTCTCTAGTTTGACCATATGCAGCTCTATTACCAATATAGGTAATAGCCTCCTTCGATGTTTGAATTTGAGCCCACTTCATGAGCGAAGGAGCAATTACTTCAAGAATTTCTTCCCTAGTAGATACTGCTTTTGCAATATCCTCCTCTCTTTCAAATCCTAAGGCTTTCATAAGAAGTGAGAATGGAATTGGCACTCTGATAAATGGCACAGTAACCACAATTTCATTCCGCTTTAACATAACGACTACTTGCGTTCTCAACGAGCCTCTAACAGATAATATCTTAGCAGTATAAATCTTAGTGGTACCAGATTTCTCAATTTTTGTCAATATGCTATTTGAAGCTAGATCCTCTAGAGCTACAATACATCTTTCTGAACCATTTATTATAAAGTACCCTCCTGGATCGTCCGGGTCTTCACCTAGCTCGATTAATTCTTCCCTAGATCTTCCATAGAGTCTACATACTTTTGATTTTAACATTACAGGAATTCTACCAAGTTCTATTTCCTCCTTAATATATTCTTTCTGTCCATTCCTATATCTAACAAATACCGCCTTTATAGTTGCAGCATAGGTTAATCCTCTTAATCTACAAACTGCCGGGGTAACTTTAATAATATTTCCATAAAAGTCACTTACTTCGGGATCTGTTATTTTAACATCTTCAATTTCATATCTAATTTCTCCATATGGTGTTTGAATTGTAAAGCCTTTTTGCTCCTCTATTACTTCTCTAATTCCTACCTCAATAAAGTGATTATATGAGTCTATATGTTGTCTAGCTAAACCTAATTCCTTAATCATAGACTTTACTACTGGCCACGTATCGTATGGTAATTTCCTAGATACCATATATTTATTTACATCAATTCTCCTCATCTTCTCACCACCAATCGATAATAAACAACTTCATGTCCAGTTTTACTCTTCCTTATAATCTTAATTACATCACCTGGCTTAGCACCTATTGCCTGCACCACAGGATCTTTAGCTAAAATATATGGTAGATTAAATGGATTTCCCCCTGCATATTTTTCAATTACCATTTTTTTCTCTTCTTCTGAGCAGATAATATGTTTTGGGACTAGGTAATGGTTTAAAATTGATTTTTTCTTCTCCACGTTTCTATTGACCCCCAGAACCATATTATACACTACATAACACTAATTTAAATTTTTACTTGAGTAGGAGTTTAGCAATAATTCTTAAATACTATATTATTTATATATTACTGTATACCATATATAATAAAATCAAGATATTAAGAAAGATTAGTTTCAACAGTCGCTTTTGTTTTATTGCAAATATATTAAGATAGACATAACTTGTATTATTTAGTTGGTGGATTATTATGGCCATAGGACCTGGTGCTACTGCAGTAGGCCTCAAGACTAGTGATGCCGTTATACTCGCTGCTGAGAAAAGGATGACTTATGGCGGTTTTGTTGTTACAAAACATGTAAAAAAAGTCTTTAAAATTACTAATAATGTAGGTGTTGCTGCTGCTGGTCTTATCTCCGATATGCAAGAATTATTTAGAGTAGTTTCTTATCTTATAAGATTACGTGAAATAGAAACTGGAAAAATTTCAAGTGTAAAAAGTATTGCTAAATTAACATCTAACCTAATGTATAATAGGAAGTTATTCCCATATTATACTCAAGTTATAATTGGCGGCGTTATTGATAAACCAGAGCTATACTCTTTAGATCCATTAGGGTCATTAATAGAAGATGATTATATAGTTATAGGTAGCGGCGCCGAAATAGCGATCGGAATTATAGAATCAAGATATAATCGTACTCTATCAATTGATCAAGCTAGAGATTTGGTAATTACTTCAATTAAAACTGCAATAGGGAGAGATGCACTTAGTGGAGATGGCATAGATATGCTTATTATCACTAGTAGTGGCATTAAAGAGGAAACTATGGTGTTTTAAATGAGTCACATATCTACAGAAATCGAGAATTTTATTAATTATGTAAATGAGAGATTTATCGTACTTGACGAGAAGCGTGAAATCGTTATAAGGCTTAATAGAGAGATGCTTAAAACTGCTGTTGAAGCAATAGACTTAATTAATAAGGGTGAAATTGAGAGAGTACCATCTCTGATAAACCGTTGCGAAAAAATATTAGAAAAAATTAGCGAGATAATTGAGAAATATGAATATCAAGACAAAATTTACCTGTTAAAAATCGTAGGAGAAAGTTTAAGGGAGTATGTAGAAGCTACTTTACTATATAGTTTCATTACTAATGAAGAAATTAAATTTAACTTTCAAAGAATATCACATCTTGGAATAACACCTATATTAGAAGGTATTTTTGACTTTATAGGTGAGATAAGAAGATATTTCCTGAGATTGTTAATCGATAATGAGATTAAAAAAGCAAAATTTGTTCTAGACTTTATAAATTACATATACAATTGTTTGTCTAAACTTAAGATACGAAATTATTACATACCATCTTACAAGAAAAGACTGGATATTTTAAGAGCACAGTTAGATAAATGTTTAGAGGATTATAATTTTGCATTAGGCCGTGTGAGATTATGAAAAGAAGGTTAATTCTTTCATATTTAATTGACCTATTGAAACTTGGCGCTGGAGATGACTACATCAGAGCTCCCACGGTATACATATCACATATATTTGGGTTATCTCAACAATCAACATCTAGGATATTAGGAGAACTTGCAGATTTAGGATATATTTACAGGGAGAATAGAGATGGGGTTATATGGGTTAAGTTAACAGATAAAGCTCTTAGTGAATTAAATGAATATTTTAATTATATTGAAGGCGCCAAGAAGTATCCTGGTAAATTTATCTTTGAAGGTATCGTAGTAAGTGGATTGGGTGAAGGAGCATACTACATGTCTAGAGCTGGATACAAGAGACAGTTTTTAAAGTATTTAGGATATATTCCGTATCCAGGTACCTTAAATATAAAACTAGAGGATCCATATATGATTAACCAAAATAAGATTTTACGAATGATTAAAGGAATTAAGGTTAGTGGTTTTAAAGGTCAAAGAAGGACATTTGGAGATGTATACTTGTATCCGGCAAAAATTATGGATAAAGTTGATGGAGCAGTTATTTATGCTGAAAGAAGCATATACGGACCGGATATTTTGGAGGTAATTTCCAGGTATAATCTAAGGGAAACACTTGGGCTTAGTAATGGAGATAAAGTGAGAGTTATTGTTACATTACCTTTGAGACAAAATGAGACTAAATAGTAGTCATTATACAACCATTTTTCGTATTTTATCTAAGAAAAGGGAGGTTTTTCTCTTCTCAACATAAATATTTAGTTTTACGATTGATTGTTTAGAAATACGGTTTTCTAAACTAGGCGGTAAACTTTGGTCGTATCCTAAAAATATAATATCTGGATCAACACGAAGAACAGGCTCCATAAAATCTTCCTCACTACCTAGAATAGCAAGATCAACATATTTTATACTTGAAACTAGCCTAAGTCTATCATTTTCGTCCATAACAACATCTCTACCCTTAAATTTCCTAACAGTTTTGTTTCTAGCAATAACTACTACTAATACATCAACTTTCTCTTTTGCTACTTTTAATGTTTCAATATGACCTACATGAAGAATGTCAAAAACGCCGCCTATTAACCCGACCCTAATCAGTTTTCTACCCTTATCCGTCATTCTTAGATCCTCGGTAATTAGCTTCTCCTTAATCATTTTCTGCAGAAGCTGCATAATCACCTCTTTATCAAGCATAGTATCATTATGTAGTTCATTAATATTTGGCCCTCTGTTTAGTAGGATATTATAACGAAATATTAATGATAAGAGATGTTTAATAACCTTCTTATTCAATCCTTTCCAGCACCTCCATAATATACTCATGTTCTGTGAAATGAAGCTTCGCAGGGATGATCAAAACAGCTGGTCCCTGGACGTCAATTATTTTATGATAATCGTTCCACTTAAATAATATCTTTCTCTCACCTTCCTCTCCTAACTTTGATATTGCAATAACATAAGTATCATCACAAATCTCATTAATTTTAAGCCGCTTCCTAAATTCATCAAGTATACTCATACCTTCATATGGAGTCATGATATAATTTTCCTCAAAATTGTATTCTAACAGTAGTAGTGTATGTAAATTTCTTTTCATGTTTTCTACTAATACGCGGAGAGCTCTAGTAGGTGGTGCTACCGAAGATCTCATTACAGTAGCTATAGGTCCGAATTTATATACGTGCAGTCCACTCTCACCAATCGCTGCAGATAAAATTGATGCAGCATGCACCACTTTTACCTTAAATCCCCTGCTAGTCAGCTCTTTAATTAAGTACTGATGAGTGGTTGCTATTAACGGATCACCTGGTGTAAGTAAAGCTACATGTTCGTCCTTGCTTCGTATATTAGATAAATGATGTAAAAATCTATCTATATCCTCGATATCTACTCTATTTAAATAAATAACTTCTTTTCCCTCTTCTCTAAGCTGTATCTCAAGTTCCCTAAAATCAAATGGACTTGTATACCTTTCTATAAAGATCTTATTTACCCTTTCAATAATTTTGTAACCTTCTAAAGGTATGGAAACCCAGCTTCCCAATCCTAGACCGATTATGTAAATCATACCAAAAAGTTAATGAGCTACGTAAATAACAAATTTGAGACAAACATCGTTAATACCACGTAACATATATAAAGAGAACTCTAATAAACACTATAGTGGCTAGAATTATATTTGGAGGATGGGCCCGTAGCTCAGTCAGGCAGAGCAGGTGATGGATAGAAATCACCGCTGAGACCGGGCTTTTAACTCCCCATTTGTAGGGTTAAAAGCGTTGACCCATAGTGGGATGAAAGAAACCCGGGGGTCGCGGGTTCAAATCCCGCCGGGCCCGCCATTATTTTATTTAAAAATAATTTATTTTAAAATAATAGAATAAAAAATGAATTTTTTACTGAACCACTGATATTAAGAGCACACTTTACTCATGATAATTTCTGTGTAGCTATTATACCAAAAAATAACCTTCTATAGATGATCTAGCAATAATAGTAAATGGTAATTATTCCTTTGCAGCCATTACTATCACATGGTTCTTTAAAGAAGAGGGCTCATAACTTAATTTTTTCAAGAAGGAAGAAATATAAAGAGGAAATGGATAAAAGAATTGGATGAATCCGTGGGAAAAAATACAAGGTCCTGGAACTTTAAAGAGCATAGAGGAAGAGGCGTTTAGTAAGGCATCCAGTGAAGCAAAGAAAATTCCCTATTCCAAGAGTGAGATCTACACTGCTAAACGGCGGGAATCCAGGAGAATCAGCACATTACACAGGGTTCTAGTTAAGCATCTTAAAAGATGCTATCAAATTGGCAGGATATACTTAAAAGCGCATAAATTCTATAGAGAAATTATATCGTTATATTATCCTGAAGAAGCGATTATCGAAAATACTAGAAGAGTTCGTGGTTTAATTAAAGTTTTAGATGAGTTGAAAAAGGAATTTCTGCATAAAATTGAATTGTCAAATGATCCTAGAGATATGTCAAGGATAAGAAAAGAGGCATTGGGCAGGATGATATCAGTAATTAAGCGAAGATCCGACTTAATACAATTTTTTGCTAAGATACTGATATTTGCCAAAAAGCTACCATCAATTAATGATGAAACGCCTCTCATTGTTGTAGCCGGACCGCCTAATGTTGGAAAATCATCATTAGTTAGACTTATAAGTACGGCTAAGCCAGAAGTAGCTGAATATCCATTTACAACTAAAATGATTTCCCTCGGTCACTTCTATATAGATGATATTACTGTACAAATCATGGATACTCCAGGTTTGTTAGACAGACCTATGGAAGAAAGGAATGAAATAGAAAAACAAGCAATATTAGCCTTAAAATATGTCTCTAATTTAGTTATCTTTATGTTTGACCCAAGTCCAAATAGATATTACCCAATTGAGAGGCAAAAGAGGATACTTGAGGATATCATGCGAAATTTTAGAGGAATCTTTGTTATTAGGGTTGTTAATAAAATAGACATATCTGATATAAATATAGATAACTATTTTGAGAATGATGTTCTTAGGATCTCTGTCTTGACCGGTGAGGGAATTGATAAATTAAAGACAAAAATTGAGGAGTATATAAAAACGTGGCTCAAGCGTAGAATACTAGATTAAATATAATTGCTATAAGTCTTTACCCTATCATCACGTCTACACGCGACTCTCCTTGAATTACTTGAAAATTAATACCTAATATAGTCTTTGCTACATACAGAGCGGATTCCATATGTTTAGTTAGTATTGGTGCTGAAAAATTGCCCCCACCTGCCAAGAAAATATAGGGTATAACCATATCTCCCATAAATCTATCAAGAGCTGCTGTTGAGTTGTACCACTCTAGGTACCTTTGGTAGGCGTCCCAACCTACACTCTCTGCAGGCTTACCTTTCTCACCAATCGAGTCTCCACCACATCTAATGCTATTCTCCATCTCAGAGTATATCACTATACTTGTTCCCTTTCCGAATGCTTTATCTGGACCATTGACCTCAACTAGATACTCAGTAGAACCTATACTTAGTTGCTCTAATTTGAATTTGACTGCTTCGATTTGCCTACTAGCAATATGAGAGGGTAAATTGGAACACACGCTAATAACTTTAGTAGCGATGATAGATGCTCTTGTAAAGTCCACTTTTTTAAACTTACCTTCTGCACCATCCACCACTAATTTTACTCTTCCGCCACCTCGTGGATAATACCCACGTTTTATAAGCTCTATCCTTCCCTTAACTCCAAATTTTGAAAGATTCCACATGAAAACATGTCGGAAATAGTCGATAGTTGGGCTCCATTTTACATCAGTACCACCGACTAAAGTAACTTCAAATCGGCCTTTACCACATGAAAGCACGGGTAGTAGTGTTTGCATAACAAGAGTAACACTCCCAGCCGTACCAACGTCGTAATAGTATCTACCAGCCTTGGGATAATCATATTTAAGAACTACTTCTTTTGAACCTATTTTTAAGCCGCTTACGTCACCTCCGCATATTTCGTGGAGTAGCTTTAAACCACCTAAATGCTGTGGTCTTAATCCTGGATTTGGACGATTAGCTCGTATATTAATTACCTTAACTTTTTCTCCAGCAGCTGCTGCTAATGAAGCAGCATATCTTAGTATTTGACCTCCACCTTCTCCATATGACCCGTCTATTATGATCACGACAACTTACCGTATCCTAACAATCTTCCTCCTACCCATAATCTCCCAGTATTCAACAGTTACTCCAGGCTCAAGCTTATTCCTCAGGTCCTCTTCATCCGGCAATACTGCTTCAAAAACCTCATATGTTTCTAAATCCATGAGCTGAACTGTATCAGATACTGCTATAACTTGAGCAGTTTTCTTATTAACAATAGGCATCTCAACCATAGTATCAACTGGCCCTACGATACTTCTTTTAACACCATCAAAAACACCGACAGCGACTACTCTGGCCTTCGCTGATCCATGCTTACCAGGCTTGCTCTTATCTATTGATACAACTTTACATGGCTCGTCATCTATAATTACCAAAGACCCAGGTTTTAATGATCCGAGCTCAACAGGTTTACTGCTCATATTCCTCTTCCTCCTACCAATAATATTAAGTTCAGATATAATAGAATTAAATTAGTAGTTATAATATGTTTTAGGAGATTTATTTATGTGCTGATACTTGAGTTTTTGTGATGAAAAGTGCCGGTATAGTTGTAGCTAGAAAAGTCGAGGGCGCTATTAAAATCGCTTCGCATATTATTAAACTTCTAAATGAAAATGGTTTAGATATACTCCTGTATCCTCCCATTTTTGATAATGTACCTACAGTAGATAGAATTGAGGCCCTTAATGTTGATTTCGTAATATCGATCGGTGGTGATGGGACAGTATTAAGAACCCTTCTATTCCTTCCAAATAAAAACATACCAGTATTAGGAATAGGCATGGGAGAAAGAAACTTTTTATCAATAGCTGATCCTTCTAATTATCCTGCTATACTCGAAAAGGTATTGCAGGGAAATTATAAGATTTGCGAGGAAATGAGACTTGAAGTTGAAATTGAGGGAGAAAAGCAAAATTACCCACCGGTTTTAAATGAAGTATTATTTGCATCCAGAATTACTGGAAAAACATGTGAAATACACGTTGGTATTACTGATAAAGAGGAAAGGCACCTTTGGCACTGTAAGGCTGATGGAATTATAGTATCGACACCTATCGGTTCTACAGCATATGCATACGCGGCTGGTGGACCAGTCATTGATACAGAATTAGAAGGATTATTAATTGTTCCTCTCGTGCCAGTTTACAGAAGACCGGTTATGGTTCTAAACCCAAATAGGAAGATTGTCTTATGGGCTGGAACAACGAGAAGCCCTCCGCTTTTAGTTCTTGATGGACAAATAAGAGTAGAGGTAGACTACTTACAAAGAGTATACATTAAAAAATCACAAACTCCTGCGAGATTTATTGTGGTTGATGATGATATAAGTTTGAGTAGGCTGATAAAGATATCTAGGCAGTAAAAAGTAACATAATTTTTATATATCCATTCTATCTATAACTAGGTACTAAAACTATAATGTAATAATCTGATATATTTAATCTGAGCAGTAATGCTATCCTTAATACTGTATTCTAAATGCTGATTAAATATTAAATAATAGAAATCAGTGCAATTTATTTTACGTGAAGTTGCAATGGTGGGTAACACTCTATATGTACTTGACACAACAGCGTTGATATATTATAAGCATTTTCAAGGCGAAAACGTAACGACAAATTCTGTGTTATGCGAAGTTAAAGATCAATATGAGGAGATGATTGTCGGTGCTTTGGTGAGTGGTGGAGTCATCAAAATTCTTTCACCTCCAGATGAGTATATTAAAAGAGCAAGTGATATAGCCCAGAAAACTGGAGATTTACCTGTATTATCGGACACGGATATAGATATAATAGCATTAGCTTTACATCTTAGAGACAAGGGTAAGGAGGTAGTAGTTGTTACAGATGACTACGCAATTCAAAACATACTAAAAAGGTTAGGAATTAAGTACTATTCACTGACTAGGAAAATTAGGTATGTAGCTAAATGGAAATTAGTGTGTTCTAAGTGTGGTAAGGAATACCCGATATCTGCTGGTAAAAAAATAAAGGAATGCATTATATGTGGAGGGGAAATAATTAGGAAAAGAATACATTAATACTTTAATTAATCTGTGTCTCTATTGTTCATAGATGAGTTAAATTATCTTCAGATATAGTTATCTATTTGGTATGTCAAAAATCTTTAAAGATATTAATAAACTTTTACCCAAGTATGTACCTGAGAGAATACCACATAGAGAAGCAGAATTTAATAATCTATTAAACATATTTAAACCAGTACTTGATGATCTAGAAAGTTACACTCATGCATTTATTATTGGTAGTTCAGGCGTAGGTAAAACAATGCTAGCAAGATACTTTGAACGACATTTACTAAGAGATAAGAAATACAGAGAAAAAGTATATATTATATATACCAATTATAGAGTAGAGAAGAAACCAGGAAACTTGATTAGGAAACTTACTTCAATAACAATACCATCTATGCCTCCCCGAGGATTTTCAATTGAGGAGATGTTTATAGCAGCCTTGAATGCAGCTGAAAAGGAAGATAAGAGAATACTGATGATTATCGACGACTCTGACTCACTATTTCGAAGAGACAAGGAATTTATTTATATGATAAGTAGAGTGGATGAAATTTCACAAACACAGAATATATTGTCGCTACTATTTATTCTGCATAGCGAGGAGCCGCTATTAAACCTAGACCCATGGACAGCTGGGACTTTAAAAAGGAATATAATTAGATTGAGCGAGTACACATATAATGAACTTATTGATATTTTGCTAGCTAGAGTTGAAGAAGCATTTGTTGAAGGATCTATACCTTTCGAAACCGTCGAAACTTGTGCAGACATCTCTTCAACATATAACTTTAATGCAAGATATGCAATTGAGCTTCTTTTAAATGGTGGTAAAATAGCTGAGTACTATGGGAGTTCCGAAGTGAAGCCTGAGCATATTAGGTTAGCTAGAGACAAAGTTCCGCCATCATTCTCAGTTGAAGATTTACGTCATCTTTCGATTCATGAGAAATTAATTTTATATAGCTTATCTAAGTTACTACTATATTCGAATAAAGCATTTGTATCTACTGGTGAATTGGAGGAGGAATATCAAGCAATATGTAATGAGATTGGTATAACTCCAATTAGTCATACATGGTTTTGGAATGAAATAAAAACTCTATCATATTTTGGGTTTATTTCGAGAAGAGACTCTGGGAAGGGATATAGAGGAAGGACAACATTGATTGGTTTACCGTCATTTTCAGCAAAGTTCCTTGAGGATATTCTAGGAAGGGAGGTATATAGAAGAAAATGAAAATCGAATTACACGATGTTTTTTGCTCAAGAGGGATGACAAAAGTTTTACACAAAATAGTATTATGTAAAGAGATAAATATAACTCAACTAACTAGAGAAACTGGATTGAATCATATACAAACAAAAAAGTATCTAAAGATACTTGTAAGTTTAGGTTTGGTAGAGGAAAAAAGGTTCGGAAGAATTAGAATATTTAGGTGCAAGATGGATAATAAGTATATGAAATTGTTGAGTGATTTTATAGAAGCTTGGGAGAGAATTTCCAATTAAACGCCAAATTAAATACTCAGTTAATATCGTAATTCAATACCTTGCATTCTGTATAATGTAGATCTCAGTTATAGGTCTTTTTATAGTAAAATTATTACTTACTTTTAGATACTTTAAGTTAAGCAGGTTACCTCTCTACTTAGCGTTGGGAGTTACTTAGTTACTTAATATCAAGATTAGTTTTCTGTATCTCTGAGTATTTCCTCCATGCATCACTCTGATTTAGACATGTTTTACATATACACGCCTCTAAGTCTTTTCTACAGTTTATACTATATTCACATGTCTCACAATGTACATCCTTTCCACAAATAACACAGGGAATATAAGGTATAAGCATCACGTTAAATCTTTCAATTAAAGCATTTACTTTAGGGATAGCGTCATAGCTTGTTATTACGAAACCCTCCCCCCTCCTATATTCAATACCCTTAATCTTAACAATAGCTTTGAATAAGGTACTACCAAGTCTGATCCTGAACTGAAAAGGCCTTCCAGGAAAAACTTTAATAACATTTATTCTACTTGACATCACTATACTAAAATTATGCAACATCCTGTTATAATTTTTAAGTTAACTATTTTTTAAGATTAGGTCAGTCGTTGATATTAGCCAAACATGCGGTCGCACCACTCTCTAAAATCTCTCCACATATCCCCTATAAGTAACTTATAAGAATATGGCAGTATTTCTGTTATGAACTTTCGTTTTGATACATGGAAATACCTCGGTATTAAGTTGTATATTTCATCTCTTTGTTCTCTCACTTTCCTATTTTTAACAAATAAATAGAATCGATATTCGGGAAACTTTTCTTCGTATGTGACATACCTCTTTAGCCGATATATATAGCTTGGTAGTAAATTAAAGAGATATCTTAGGAGACCCCATTTTCTTTCTCTGTTAATTCTACTCCATAAGATATCAATATCGGAGAGCTCCTTGAGGAAATCGGCAATGTATTTAATGTCCATTCCACTTCTAGAGACTAAGTCCCATAATATCTGGATTAGATCCTCAAGATGAGTGATATTTGACTGAATCAAACTTACAACTTCATCGTAAGTTTTTGCTTCAAAAAGTCTTTTCATGAATACTTCAAATGGTAGGTTTTCTAACGTTGTACCTACAGCCTCAATTGAAATTCCTATAGCAACTGATTGAAGCATATTTATAGCTGCCCTCGCATCGCCTTTACACTTTAACACAATTTCCCTTAACTTTTCATCCTTAATATCTAAGTTCTCTAGGTACACGATTTTTCTTAGTAACAATTCAATTTGTCTTGGTGATAAAGGTTTGAACTCTATTACGTAGAAGTTTTTTAGTAGCTCTTTATAGCGTTTAGGATCTACGATATTAGCTGCTAATACTGTAAGAACACCACTTGATTTTGCGATTTTAATTACTGTTTCTATAGCACCCTTATCAGCTTTAGGATCTAAACCGTCTACTTCATCAAGAAATATTAACGGCTCCTTTTTGTGCATACCCATAAAGAAGGAATCCAAGGAAACTGACCTAGAAATGTGACCTAATCGTTCTTCCAACGCTTTTTGAGACCTATAGTCACTAGCGTTAGTTTCTATTACATTATAGCCAAAGGTATTAGCAAATGCGTGAACCCAACTCGTTTTTCCAATACCAGGAGGACCTACCAGCAGTATTCCTAGCTCCTCAACTTCCTTCTTCTTCCACCGCTTAACCCACTCGATAAACTTCTTCTTAGCATCCTCATTTCCAATAACTTCATCCACAGTTTTAGGCCTATAACGTTCTACCCACTGCATGGTATACTACCCACGTCCAATTGCTGACATTATAGATGCAAGCATCGCTGTTAACTGTATTTCTTCAAACGCGCCGTTTATTAATCGATACTCATATTCCGCTAGAATCTTAGCTACTTCTGGCGTGAGAAGTCTACTCTCAATCAATCCATTCATAATTAATCTAATTATCTCTTGACCATCTAAACCACTACCAGACTTAAAGTCGAACAAGAGATGCCTAGCTTTGTAGAAGTCACCAGCCTTAATATATTCAATAAGCTCTCTAATTACCTTAGGCGTAACTTTACCAACAAGCTCTTCAACATGAAGAGCCTTTATAACACCACCACCCACACCAGCTGCAGATTGGAGAAGATTAATTGCTCTCCGTAAGTCTCCTTTTGTGTAATCATAAATTAGCTCAAGAACTCCTTCCTCATATTTTACACCTTCATTTTGACAAATCCTCTCTAGATACTTTATTACATCTTCCTTAGGTATTCCCCGAAACCTAAAAATTGCACATCTACTTTGGATCGGTGATATTATCCTTGTCAAGTAATTACATATTAAAATGAAACGGGCAACCCTCGAGTTAATCTCCATAATTCTTCTTAATGCTGTTTGCGCTTCAGAAGTCATCATATCTGCTTCATCAAGAATAATTAATTTAAATGGAATTTCTTCAGTTGGCGTAAAATACTGGCTAAAAATTTTAACTCTTTCTCTTATTACATTTATTCCTCTCTCATCAGATGCATTTAATTCTAATGTATATTCACGCCAAGCTTCACCATAAAGATGTCTAGCTATAATAAGGGCGGTAGTGGTTTTACCAGTCCCCGGAGGCCCTGCAAACAGCAAATGAGGCATCTCATTTTTATTAGCTAATAATTGTTTTAGCCCATCTACAACTTCTTCTTGATCAATTAATTCATCGAGCGTCTTAGGTCTATATTTCTCAACCCACATCTGCTCAATTCGAACAGACAATTTTCTCACCTAATAATACTTAACAATATAATTATTGAAAAAGGTAATAGAAATTAAGATAGTTATTACATTAGCCTAAAATGGTATTCTGTGTTCTCTTAGAGGAAATCTCTTGAGACATTTTTTAGATCTTTTTATACTGGTTTTAAACTTCACGCTCAGACTAAGCTTCCCCCTATTAAGCTGAAATTAAAGCTAAGGGTACAATATTATTTTAATGGTAAAGTTCTGTTAAGTATAATTGGTATGGTTGGATTAGAGATTAGAATGCTTAAAATTTTAAGAGAATGGAATGAAGTTGAGGTTATATTAAGAAAAGATTTAAAGGAATATGAAACGTTAACGATAAAGTTGCCTTATGCAAAGGCAGGTGAGATTATATCTGTGCCACTTTGGGTCGCTAAAGTTCTGATCAATGAAAGAGTAGCGTCTATTGATATTGAAAAATTGAATGAGTGGATTAATAGAGTTTACTGGAGAGAGAAGGTTCAGATAAAGGGATCATATAATATTTCGAGGTTACCCCCCGAGTTTTATACTAAAGTATCGTTAATATCCTTTTTAATTGAGAAATTACAAGAAGAAGAAAATTATCCTGCATTAGAAATTTTACGGAGAGGCATGGATAGACTTAGAGAAGTTATTAATAAGAGAAAAAATGCTATTCCAGTTTTAAGTGAGATTGAGGAAACTTCAATCACTGAGAGACTTACTTATGAAGAGAAAGTGTTACTAAGGATATTTAAGGAGATTATTAATTCTTGGAAATCTTATACAGGTGTATAAATTATGGAAAGTGATCAAGTTAATATTGAGGAAAAGATATTAGATTTCCTAAGGGAGTTTAGGGACGAGAGAGGAAAGTTCAAGTATAGAAATCAAATTTTAGAGTTAATTACATTAGAAGATAAGTATCTAGCCATAGATTTTCATGATTTGATAACATATGACGAAGAGCTGGCGGAGATAATTACTAATAAGCCACATATGGCTATCGAAGCAGCTCGAAAAGCGGTTCATCAAATACTAGTTACAGAGAGGCCCGGTGAAACATTTAACCTTGATGATATATATGTTGGTTTTATTGGTGAAGCCGGATATCCATTAAAATTACGAGAAATAAACTCTAAATATCTTGGCAAGTTGATTTCTGTCACTGGACTTTTAGTGAGAACTTCTCAAGTTTATTCATTTATTGAAAAAGCTGTGTATAAATGTGCAAAATGTGACCAAACGATCGAAGTCCCATTAGATCCATTTACATTTATTATTGATGCTCCTAAAGTTTGCCCATATTGTGGTGAAAAGAGAAGAAAAATGCATTTAGTCCCAGAATTATCTACATATACTGATATACAGTTTGCTAGGATTCAAGAAAGACCTGATGAACTTCCTCCAGGTCAGATCCCTAGATTTATTGATATAGTTATAAGGAGACCATTAATTGAGATAGCTAGACCGGGAGATATCGTTAGGATCAATGGCATTCTTCATATAAGAGGAGAGAAGAGCAGTAAGAAGAGATATTATGAATTCATCGTCCATACAGTAGGTATTGAGACATTAACTAAGGAAGCTAGTGAAATAAAAATAACTAAAGAGGAAGAAGAGGAGTTTAGGAAAATGGCAAGAGAAGCAGGTTTCTACGAGAAGCTTATACGTTCATTTGCGCCGTCTATTTATGGTTTAGAAGTTGAAAAAGAAGCTTTATTATTAGCGTTAATTGGTGGTTGTGAAAAGATAATGCCTGACGGGGTTAAATTTAGAGGAAATATCCATGTACTACTTTTAGGAGATCCTGGAACTGCAAAAAGTGAACTTTTAAAATATATTGCTGCTTTAGCTCCTAAAGGCCTTTACACAAGTGGTAGAGGAACTACAGCAGCCGGACTTACAGCGGCGGTAATTAAAGAGGCAGGAGGAGGATTATCACTCGAAGCTGGTGCAGTTGTCTTAGCTGATATGGGAGTATGTGCTATTGACGAGATTGATAAGATGAGGCCTGAAGATAGAGTAGCTTTACATGAGGCCATGGAACAACAAACAGTATCTATAGCTAAAGGAGGAATAGTAGCTACTCTTAATGCAAGAACTACAATTATCGCAGCAGCTAATCCAAAAGAAGGCCGTTATAATATACATAGGCCACCAAAAGACAATATAGACTTGCCAATAACGTTATTATCACGATTTGACTTGATTTATATCATTAGGGATATTCCAGAAGCACAGAGAGATGAGCAACTTGTAGATCACATACTTAGAAGTAGAAGAAGAGATACCCGATTTAGAGACATTTTTGATATGGATTTCATAAGGAAATTTATCGCATACGCAAAAAGGCAGGATGTCGAGATTACCGAGGAAGCTATGGAAAAAATAAAGAGCTACTACTTAAAGATGAGAATGAGAAGTAGCGAAGAAGATCCGATCTCAATATCCCCAAGACAGCTAGAAAGTCTTATTAGACTTTCTGAAGCAATAGCAAGAGCAAAGTTAAAAAATAAGGTAGAGGCAGAGGATGCAGAGAGAGCTACATACTTACTTGATCAATTCTTAAGGAGTGTAGGATTCGATGTAGAAAGTGGTAGGCCAGATATAGATATATTATATAGCGGGATACCACAGAGAAGAAGGAGTAAAGTTGGAATAGTTCTTGACGCTATAGAAAAGCATATTAAAAGATATCCGGATGGTGAGTATGCGTATTTAGAGGATGTTAAAAATTATCTTTTACAGCACTCTAACTTATCAATAACTGAAATTGAAGCAATTATAGACAAATTAGTTGAAGAAGGTGTACTTTATAAGCCTGGTATTGATAGGATTTCTAAGGTAGGTCGTTAACTAGAATGATAAGAATCGATGAGTTACCAATACCTGATCTATATAAGCATAGACTTAAGAAGCTAGGCATCAATACTTTATATCCTCCGCAAGAAGCTGCCGTAAAACTTGGCTTATTTAATAATAAGAGTTTTGTTTTAGCAACACCAACAGCAAGTGGAAAAACCTTAGTGGCAATGTTATCTGCTATTAAGCACATCTCTGAAAGAAGAGGTAAAGTTATATATCTTGTTCCTCTAAAAGCTCTTGCAAATGAAAAATATAATGAGTTTACAAAGGTCATGAGTGATCATGCTAAGGTCATTATAACAACTGGAGACTATGACGATCCTGGCGAGAGACTTAGATTTGCAGACATTATTATCGCGACATATGAGAAAATGGATTCTTTATTAAGGCATAAACCATCATGGCTTTGGGATATTTCTCTAATAATAGTTGATGAAATTCATTATATCGATTCGATCGATCGTGGTTCCACACTCGAAGTTCTTATAACTAAATTACTGTATGAATTGTCGAATAAGCAAATTCAGCTTTTAGCATTAAGCGCTACAATTTCAAATACCAAAGATTTTGAAAAATGGCTTAACACAAAAGTTGTTTCGACGGATTGGAGGCCAGTACCGCTGAAAGAGGGTGTATACATAGATGGATATATCATATTTTCGGATGAAGCAATTGAAAAAATCAGTGACAATTATGGAAATCCAGTAATAGATTTAGCCTTGGATACCATTAAGAGAGATGAACAAGCAATAATTTTCGTTCAAAGAAGAAGAGATGCAGTATTACTAGCCAAGAAAATTGCAGAAAAAATTATAGGAGAGGTAGGGCAACTACTATATCAAGTTAGTCCAGAAAATGAGAAGCTATCTAGAGAAATTTTATCTGCTGGAGAGGTTACTGAGCTCTCTAGAATATTATCCAGGTTAGTTAGATACAAAGTAGGTTTTCATCACGCAGGATTACCTGCAGAGCATAGAAAAATTATTGAGGATGCATTTAAAAAGGGATACGTTAAAATACTAACAGCTACACCAACTCTTGCGGCGGGTGTAAATTTACCAGCTAAAAGAGTAATAATTACGACATTGTACAGATATGAATTGGGTTATAGGGAACCCATTTCTGTATTTGAATATAAGCAAATGGCTGGCAGAGCGGGAAGACCTCAATTTGATGAATATGGTGAGGCTATAGTCGTAGCTAGATCGGAGGATGATGCTGAGTATATAATGGACTATTATATCAATGGTAGAATTGAAAATATAAGGTCTAAGTTAGTTGAGAATGAATTTTTTGATATGCATTTACTCGGATTGCTAGCATATAGAGACGGTTTAAGTTTAGAGGATTTAGAGAGATTCTTTAGGAAAACACTATGTTCTGTTCAATACGGTATAAGTAGAATTAAGAGGAAAATATCGGATAGCCTACAGATACTTTTAGAAAATAACTTTGTTACAATTAAGGAGGGAAGGATTTTTATAACTAAATTCGGTAGAAGAATAGCAGAGCTATATATCCTTCCATCAACAGCAATCACATTAAAGCAATTTATTGAAGAAAATATCACTACATCACTCAATATCCTTATGCTTTTATACTCAATAGTATCGACACCAGACTCCGCATTAGCACCATATTACTCTCGAGAGGAGAAGAAGATTGAAATGTCAGTTATGCAACTGCTTAGTGAAAACCCGGAATTAGATATAGACTTCGTGAATATTCTAAACAAGCATATTTTTACTAAACATGATATACTACAGCGCTGGAAAACGGTACTTGTTCTATATGATTGGATAAATGAGATTAGCGAAGATGAAATTTTAAATAAATGGTTAGTTGAACCAGGTGATTTACAAATAATTAGGTCAACGGCTGAGTGGATATCATATGCAGCTAGTCAAATATCATTACTTTTAGGACATAGCCAGTTATATACACAGTATTATCAATTATCATTAAGGTTAAAACATGGGGTAAGAAAGGAATTGTTACCATTAGTAATGATTGAGGATATTGGAAGAGTAAGAGCACGTGCCTTATACCAACATGGATATAAAACACCAAGGGATCTTAAAAAGGCGACATATGAGGAGCTACTAAAAGTGCCAGGAATTGGTGAAAAGCTAGCTAGGAAACTACTTGGTCAAGCCTAATGCCAATTTCTTCACAGTACTCTTTAATCAACGCTTCAACTTTCCATGCAGCTAAGTTAACGTAATAATCAGTGTTCATAGCTTCGAGAATCTCATCTTCAGATAGATATTTCCTTATATATTCGTTGGATAGAACATCCTCTAGGGATGCCCTTTGGAGATATAGTTCTCTTAAAACATGATGTGCCTCTTGCCTATTCCCACCTTTTAATGTAATTCTTTGAACTAAAAGATCAAAGTATATATAAATACCCTCCTGCTTGATGTTGTTAATCATATTATTTCTGTTCACTACTAAGTTTTCTACTACTCTGTTCATAGTTTCTAACTGCTCATCTAGAATTAGAAATACTTCTGGTAACGCTGTTCTTTCAAATGAGCTATTTGTGAGGTCACGTTCATGTTCTAAAGCTATATTTTCAAGAAAACCAATTATGTGTCCTCTGAGAAACTTTGCCAACCCACATACCTTCTCGCTTAGAATTGGATTTCTTTTATGCGGCATTACTGAGGATCCAACTTGATGCTTTCCAAAAGGTTCATAAACCTCCTCTATACCACTTCTTTGTAAATTCCTAATTTCCCTACCTAAATGATCTAGTATAGTTGATACTAGGATAAGTGTATACATAAGCGTTGATAAACGGTCTCTGGGTACAACTTGAGTTGAATATTTAGCAACACCTAAACCTAGCCTTTTCATAATAAGATGCTCTACTTCCTTCATAACTTTACCTAATTCAGCATATATACCTACAGCACCAGAATATTTACCCACGGCAGCATTTTTCATAGCCCTAGCTAGCATTTTATATGCGTTAATTAGCTCATCTACATATTGCAGTATCCTATATCCAAAGGACGTTGGTATTGCAGCACGCCCATGTGTCCTGCCGATGCAAGCTGTTTTTCTTTCTCGCCATGCAAGTTTCATAAGTATAATAATTAAGTTAAGTAGCTTCCTTAGGATGATATTGCAAGCATCTCTAATCTGTATTGCCATAACGGTATCTAAAATGTCATTAGAAGTTGCTCCTAGATGTATATACTTGCCAAATTCCCCAGAAACCTCGGTCATAGCCATTACAAGCGCCATAGTTTCATGCTTAACGATCTGTTCCCAATGCATTACATTTTCAATTGATAAATTAGTTGTTGCATTCTTCACGCCTTCAGCAACACCTTTAGGAATTATATGACATTCCTCAAGCGCTTCTAAAATTGCAATTTCAACTTCTATCATTAACTTTATTTTATTCTTAATGTCAAAGATACTTCTCATCTCAGAGCTTCCGTATCTATATTCAATCGGATGCACAACCATCGGTTACACCAAAAAATAATATCTTAATACTGTGGTATAACATAATTATGATTTATTATGAGCTTTGAAATAAAGCTGAAAGAAGGGAAGATACTAGCAACAATTTATGAAAAAATCCCCCACGATATTACTAAAAAGTATGTTTTCGTAGGGTATTACTTTGGAAAAGTATATTCAGACTTAATACGAGTAGCTAATGGAGAACTTATACTTAATGAAATTATTAAGCAAGATGTGTATTCCTCAGCCGAGATTATTGATGAGATTCTTGATGGATATTACCTTCTGGTTATACGTAAAGATGATGAATATATACTTTTAAGGGATCCTATAGGATTCCTAGCTACATATATGTTTGAATTAAATAATGAGATAGTACTTAAGGACCGTAGGATATATACATTTAATAATAAATTGATGTATGGCTTCAGATACCACCCATGTTATATACTCTCTCGTAAGAGAGGACTAAAATCATTTAAAATCACATATAATTTACATAAACTATTCTATTCTGCAGTAGATACGAAAAGTATATTAAATGATATAAATGAAGTTTCTAGTTACTTAGCGAAGTATTATCAAAGTAGGCTTGAAAACATATTGAAGGGATATAGGCGTGAAGTATATGTATCATATTCTGGTGGTTTGGACAGTTCGGTTGTATTAAAACTTTTAGTTGATATGGGTTTGGAGGTAGTTGCGATATTCCTTACCAAGAGAGTTGGAGAGAATAATTCAGCGTTAAAATTAATAAAGCAACTTGGAGTGGATTATATAGTAGTCACTAGACCAGATGTTAAAAAGGCAACTAAAGACATTGATTTAGTTTTAGAAATAACAGAGGATAATACACCTATGAATATTTCGTTAGCGCTAGCTCAGTACTGGGTCTTTAAAGAGGTGCCACAGGGTAGGATATTAGCTTTAGGTCAAGGGGCGGATGAAGTTTTTGGAGGATACCAAAAATTTGTAGAAATTCTAAAAGAAGGTGGTTACGATGCTTTACGTGATGAAATACACAAAGTACTTTTGTTTTCTTATTTAGTAAACTTTGAGCGAGAGTGGAAATTAGCCTACAGTAGTAATATTAGACTTATTTATCCATTGATAAGTCCGGGTGTCACCTATATCGTACATCATACTCCTCTAAAGTTTTTAGTAGAGAATCAAAATGATGAAATGAGAAAACATATACTGAGACATATTGCTAGAAAGCTTAATCTCCCAAGGGACATCTACCTTGCAAAGAAGAAATCATTACAATATGTTAGTGGCTCTATGGATATATTGAGAAAAATCGCTAAGAAGCATGGGCTTAAACCCTATCAATATCTCCAAGAACGATATAGATATATTATTAAATATTCATAGTTGGATTATAGGTGAAGATAATTTGGGTAAGTGGATAGTAACATCTGCATGGCCATATGCACATGATGTACCACATCTTGGAAATTTGATAGGATCATTATTATCAGCAGATATATTTGCTAGATTTCTAAGGTTAAAAGGCGAAGATGTAATTTATGTTACTGGCTCAGATGAACATGGAACACCTATTGAGATAAAGGCCTTACAGCTTGGCATTAAGCCTGAAGAACTTTCACGTAAAGTTCATGAAAAGATAGTTGATATTTTAAGAGGATTTAATATTCATATTGATAACTACACTAGAACGCATAATCCTGTTCATATAAAATTTACTCAAGAGTTTTATATGAAAATATTTAATAATGGATATATATTTGAGCAAGAGGATAAGGTATTATACTGCCAGAGAGATAAGATTTATTTACCTGACCGCTTCGTTATTGGAACATGTCCATATTGTGGATATGAAAATGCACGTGGGGACCAGTGTGAAAAATGTGGTTCTCTCTTAACGCCTATACAGTTAGTTAACCCAAAATGTGTAATTTGTGGTGGAAAACCTGTAGTAAAGAAAAGCAAACACTATTATTTCAATTTACCAGCTTTTACAGAGAAACTGATAAAGTTTATATCTGAATCTACTACCCTAAGTGAAAACGCCAAAAACTTTAGTTTACAAATGATTAAACAAGGATTAAAACCTCGTTCAATTACTAGGAACAACAGGTGGGGTATACCGGCACCTTTTCCAGGCGCGGAAGACTTAACTATATATGTATGGTTTGAAGCAGTTTTAGGATACGTTTCAGCGGTGATTGAATATTTCAAGAAAAAAGGAAAAGAAGATGAGTGGAAAAAGTGGTGGTTAGATCAAAATACTAACGTGGCTTTCTTTATAGGTAAGGATAACATTCCATTCCACACTATAATTTTCCCAGCATTACTAATGGCTACTGAAGATCCATATACTCTAAAATTCCATGTTGGAGCAACAGAGTTTCTAATGTATGAAGGTCAGAAATTTTCTAAAAGTAAGGGGATTGGGATATGGTGTGATGAAGCCTTAGAATTATTGCCAGCAGATTACTGGAGATATGCGTTAACACTAATGAGGCCAGAAGTGAGAGATACAAGCTTTACGTGGAAGACTTTTGAGTATGCTATAAATGAGGAGCTAAATAATCATTTTGGGAATTTAGTATATAGACTACTTACATTTGTTGCCAAATATTTCGGTGGAAAGTTAGAAAAACCTAATGAATTTACTGAGGACGAAAGGAATTTACTCAATGAAGTCGATATAGTGAAGAGAAAAGTCGAAGAGCATTATATAAACATGCGTTTTCAAAGGGTGATCACTGACGTTATGGAGATAGTTAGAAAAGCGAATGCCTTGATGAATATGGAGGAGCCTTGGAAAAAGATAAAGACAGATAAAGAAAAAGCAATTTCAAATTTATATACAATTTATATAGTCATTAAGGCTGTTTCAATTATGCTAAACCCAATTATACCATCATCTACGTCGAAAATACTCTCATATTTTGGGTTTGATAAGTTTTCATGGTCAGATATTGATACCAGAGAAGAACTAGTAGAGATTAGAGGAAAATTAGAGGTTCCATTCAAGAAAATTAGGGCTCAGGAGCTAGTAAATAAGTTAAATGAGTTAAGGAAAAAGAAGACTACCAAAAAGATTTCCGTTAGTGATATGCAGAGGATCGAGATGCGTATTGGTAGAATTGTTAAAGTTGAGGATATAGAGGGAAAGGAAAATCTGTATAAAATAATTGTTTCTATGGGAGATAGAAACTATATCACTGTTGCCGGAATAAAAGGGCATTATAGTAAGGATGAACTCCTTGGGAAGAAAGTAGTAATTATTACAAACATTGAGGAGAAGATCATAGCTGGTATAAGGTCTGAAGCGATGATACTAGCAGCTAAGGATGATGGCAACATAGCATTATTAACTCCTGATAGGGATCTAAGAGAAGGCTCCGTGGTTTATTGATGACGAAACTGGATTTACATATTCATACAGAGTACTCTAGCGATGCTATTACAACTATAAGGGAAGTATTGAAGATATCTAGAGCTAGAGATTTGAACTTTATAGCAATTACGGATCATAATACCACTAAGGGAGCATTTAACGCACTAAAACTTAGTGATGATGTCACAGTAATACCAGGAGTGGAAATTTCTACAAAATATGGACATATTATAGCGTTAAACATAACAGAAAAATTTGAGGTTAACTTAAAAATAGACATTTATGAAATTATAGATAATATCCATAAAGATGGTGGACTAGTAATAATAGCACATCCGTTCGATATTCTGTCACCATTTAAGGGAATAAAGCATGCTATTAATTATGTCGATGGCATCGAATTAGCAAACGCATCAACACTTAACTATTCATCACAAATTAAGCGAGGAAAACAACTTCTAAGTAGTTATCAACATTTAGGCTTTACAGCAGGTAGTGACTCCCATATCCCAGATACAATAGGCGATACAATTTTGTATCACCCAGATCAATTAGCAACTATAGATGATGTAATAAGTTACATAATTAGGAGAAAGTTTACCGTTATGGGAAAAAGGACAAGCCTCAAAAACAGAATTAAAAAGCTTATATATACATTACTATAAGTTTTGAGGTAATAATAGTTACTATATTATCTCTGCTTCTAACCAAGTTGGATGTGCACGTACGATCCTAACCTTAACAAACTGTCCTAGCGACAACGAAGCATCATTAAGTACTGCCACTGGCTTATAAGCATAATTTCTACCCATAATATTCCCTTTTAAACCAAATTCATCTACGAGAATTTCCCCAGTCCAATCAATCCATAATTTGCTTCTTTCACTCATCACATCAAAAGTTACTTTCGTCACCAGCCTACTTCTCTCCTTAGTTATTCGCGTTGGTATTTGTTTCATTAACTTTGCTTTAGTACCTGGTCTTGGGAAAAACTTGGATATATTAACGACATCTGGTTTTGAATCTTTGATTAGCTGAATTGTAGCTTCAAGGTCGGATTCTCTTTCTCCTGGATGGCCAACTATAATATCAGTTGCTATGGTAAATCTCTTATCTACTTCCTGCCTCAACCTCCTCACAACCATTAAATAATCTTCCACAGTATGTGACCGGTTCATAATTTTTAAGAGAGCATCGCTTCCAGTTTGAACTGGTATATGTAAGTACTTGAATAAGTGCTTTGCATTTCTAAAGATCTCTATTAGTTCATCTATCCATTTAGCAGCCCATCTCGGGTTCATCATACCGAGTCTTACGTAAAATTTTCCATCTAGCTCCTCGATTTTTCGGAGTAAATCAGTAATTGTAACTCTAGGTCTTAAATCAAAACCATAAACACCACTATCTGGAGATGTAAGGTGAAATTCTTTAACGCCTATATTAAGAACACATTTTATGTGGTTAATTATTTGTTCTAGTGGCTGACTTACTAATGTGCTACGTGCAAATTTAGTAGCACAAAAAGCACAATTGTCTAAACATCCAAATGAAATTCCTATAGGCTCTATAACACGTTTTTCAACATCACATGGTGGAATAAGAGGAGATTGCCCACCAGACCACACATCTATAATTTTCTTTTCTTTTTCTTTGACTAAAGAATCTAAAATAGTGAGTATTTTATTACCAGGTGAGGGGCCGATAAAGGCATCTGCACATACCTCCCGAAGTAAAAGTTTTAGGTTGATAACAGGTAAACAGCCGGCTACAACTATTCTTTTATCATTACCATATTCTTTAACAATTCCCTTTAAATATGATATAATTTTATCTTCAGTTTGCTTTTTAACACCACATGTATTAACAATTATTATATCTGCCTCACTAGGCGAGTCAACAATTTTATAGCCATTTCTAGTCAATATTCTAGCCATTACTATACTATCAAACTTATTTAATGTACATCCAAACGTTTTTATATAAACCCTCATAGCCACTTCTAACTAGCAATAATACTCTACTATTAAGTTTAATAAAGAAAATTGTATAGTAATTTCTATTTTTAACACAAAAATTTAAAATTGGGATTAAGGTTCTCGAGATTTGCTTTTTGCAATGATCCATCTATATGTTGGTTTCATTGATTTGGGCCTTGAAGCGTCTGCTTCCTTAATTCTTCTGACTGAAGTGTTATAGGGTGCACCCTTAACCTTCTCCGGGATAGAGTATGCCGTCTCAATTATTTCTTTAAACACTTCATAATATTCATCCAATTCCTGTTTGCCTAGAGACTCTGTTGGTTCTATCATCATTGCCTCCTCGACAATCAATGGGAAATATATTGTTGGCGCATGAAGACCGTAGTCAAGCAGTCTTTTAGCAACGTCTAATGCACTTACTCCAGTATCTTTAGCTAACCTCTTAAGACTAATTACAAATTCATGTTTCCGAGGCTTATCTCCATATGGTAGAGTTACCCCTGGTAAAGAAATAAGCTTCTTCAATAGATAGTTTGAATTCAGAACAGAGATTCTTGCAGATTCTTTTAGTCCTTCAGAGCCAAGTCTTAATATGTAAATATAGGACTTTATAAGAACACCGATATTTCCATAGAAGCTATGTACTTTTCCAATCGAATATTTAAGGTTATACTCAAAGTAATACTTATTCCCATTAAATTCTACAATCGGGATAGGCAAAAAATCTCTCAAATGCTTCTTCACGCAGACAGGTCCAGCCCCTGGCCCACCCCCTCCATGTGGAGTACCAAATGTTTTATGCAAATTTAGGTGTACAATATCAAAACCCATGTCACCAGGCCTAGCAATACCCATTATTGCGTTTAAATTGGCGCCATCGTAGTACATTAGTCCGCTAACTGAATGGATAATTTCTGAAATTTTATCAATTTCTGATTCAAATATCCCTAGAGTATTCGGATTGGTGATCATAAGTCCAGCCGTTTTTTCATTAACTACACTTTTAAGTGCGTCTATATCTAATGTTCCATTTTGATTGCTTGGCACTTCAATAACTTTAAAACCTGCCATTTTAGCACTTGCAGGATTTGTTCCATGAGCAGAATCTGGAACTATAATCTCATCCTTATGGCTATTTCCATGTATTTCATGATATTTTTTAATCATTAATGCTCCTGTAAATTCTCCTTGAGCACCAGCTGCTGGCTGAAGTGAACAATAATCCATACCTGTGATTTCACAGAAAATTTTTTGTAGCTCATATAATATTTTAAGTATTCCCTGTACATGCTCTTCGGGCATATATGGGTGGAGATAAACAAAACGATCGTCTAAAACGATACTTTCCAGCAATTTGGGATTATATTTCATAGTACAGCTTCCTAGAGGGTATGGACCTAAGTCAACTGAGTAATTCATGTGAGAAAGCTTTATGTAGTGCTTGACAATAGAGGGCTCCGATACATCAGGTAAATTTAAAGACTCTCTAATTAAATTCTTAGGCAAAAGATTTGAAATTTCATCATCTATCCTTACAGTAGATCGGGGCATTTCATTTATTAATGGTTCATCCCACCTGGCTTGTCTAAAATCTCTTTTTAAGGTCACTTTCCTAGCACCTCCTTAATTATCGACACATATTTACGAATGTCATCAACGTCATGGAATCCATTTATAGAGACATGTAAGACATTACCATACTTGTTCTCGAAGATGCCTTTAATAGGCAAGCCCATTAGGTAACCGCGTGACAAACCTTGTAGCAATAGCTTCTCTGGATCTAGTTCACCGGTAGGATATATGAATTCTCTACCAAATCTAGCTCGATATGGCGGAGCTGATAAGCCGAAATCACGCAACGCGTTAGATAAGTCGTGTGCTAACTTCACCATTTTAGAGGCTGCTTTAACTAACCCATGAGGCCCCATAAGTGAGATAAATATAGCTACAGCAATTGCTAATAACGATTCATTTGTGCATATATTAGAAGTAGCTTTCTCTCTTCTTATATGCTGTTCTCTTGTTTGTAGGATCATCGTAAAAGCACGTTTGCCATCTATATCTTCAGCTAAACCTATGATTCTTCCTGGCATTTGCCTTACTAATTTGATATCTCCTTTTACTGCAAATATGCCTAGGAGAGGTCCTCCAAATGAAGATGGTATCCCGAAGCCTTGACCATCTGATACGAATATGTCAACTTCCAGCGTTCCAGGCGGCTTTAACAGCGGCAACAACCATAAGTCCATTCCTAGTATGAAAAGAACATTATGCTCGTGAGCAATTTCTACTAGGGCTTTAACGCTTTCCTCTATCGCTCCAGACAGATACGGAATCTCAAGATATACGGCTGAGTACTTTTTAATAATTTCTTTATACCTCTCCTTATTTATTAGTCCTGAAATTAAATCCGTATCTAAATGTTCTATCCTTATATCTTGTGGCCATGTATACGATCTTATAACGAACTCTCGATTTTTTGGGATTTCCCCTAGTATTAAAGCTTTTTTCCTACCTTTTCTATCGAGTCTAACAGCCATCAATATAGCCTCAGCAGCTGATGTAGACCAATCATACATTGATGCATTTACAACGTCCATTTCTGATAACTCTGCAATCAAACTTTCATACTCAAATAGTGCCTGTAAAACACCTTGACATATCTCTGGTTGATATGGGGTATAGGATGTTAAAAATTCTGTTCTTTCAATTAAATATAACAATGCAGAGGGTATAGGGAATAATGTAACTCCACCACAAAATACATGATTTGGAGAAATAAACTTAACCTTGTTGTATAGAAGATCCTTAATATAACTTACAACTTCGTGCTCAGTCATTGGACCCGGTATGTTCAGTGGTCTTTTTATCATAAACTTTTCTGGAATGTCTCTATATAGTTCGTCTATATTACTAATACCTATAAAGCTTAACATCTGTTCTATTTCCTTTTCTGAAGGCCCAATATATGGGTATTTTCTCATCAAAAAATAAAAACAGCCGCTAAACGTATATAAAAGAGATTTATCAGAAAGCCTGTTAAAAGTTAACGGACATATAAAATAGAAGAAAAAATAAAAAGACTTCTTAGTAATAACTTTATTTTAAGATTAAGAATTAATTTAAGCTAAATATTTTAGCTATTAACCCAGAATATGCTTGGTGATGAGGGATGAAAATTAGGAAAGTGATTCCTACGTTATTTCTTATCATACTCTTAATGCTTATACTCTTGTCACATAATATAACATTAGCTTCACCTGAAGTACATACAGACGTATCAGTAAAAATTAAGGAAAAATATGAAATTATAGAACTAGGTGGAACGATAATATGTGATATGTTAATTACAATCACTCCAGCTAACGAAACACCCCAGGAACTAACTTTAATTTTTGATAAAAAGTATGGTGATAACATCGTATATTTTAAGTGTTGCTCTAACAGTAAGGAACTGGATGTATCAGTAATTACTGATGAAAATATTACTAAATATATTGTAAATTTAGAAGGGAAATACGATAAAATTTCAGTTATATACGTACTGAAGAAAGCTTTCACAGAGGAAGACTCAAAAACATATTTACTTAATATCTTATATGCCCCGACTATAAGCTACCCAGTAGCATCATTAGAGATATCGATAATAGTCCCCAAAGACTTAGAGATAATATCATTCCCTGGTCCCTTTAAAGCACAAGAAAATGCAACTTTAAAAAGAATATTTGTCTTATTTACGGGTAATGTAGCTAATGATAAAGCAGGAAATGAACTCTCAATTAGACTAGGATCCAATCAGGAACATAAAGTACAGTTATTAACAACAGCGATTACCAGACATATATTTGTAGAGCTAGATGGTAGTTACCTAGTGAGAGATTATATAAAGGTGTTGAGTTACAGTAATTTTACATATAATAAGGGATTCGAGATAACTTGTCATATACCTCATAAAGCCAATAATATACGTGCATGGAGTGTAGTAGGACAACCTCTTAATATCTCCATTAATGAAGATACACTAAAGATACCGATACCTCATAGTCTCAATATTGGCGAATCCGCATCAATAATAGTTGAATATACTATTCCAATTATCAAGATAATGAACGTAAACAATATGGAAAATGTTACTCTTAACAGTTCGATGTTTCTAGCAGTAGATTACATAGTTGAAAAATTAACAATTTATATTCACGACTGCGATGGTAATATCATTAGTCAATATAGCTACTCGAACATAACGTTATTTTCCGATATAAATATCTCTTTACCAGTTAGATACTCACCATTTTATTCAATCATAGAGAACTCAGCAATTGTATATTTACCAGTGCTAGCTGGAATACTACTCTTCGGCTATCGTGTAATCTCAAACTTCACACTAGCACTAAAAGGACTACCGCGGGAGTATAAAGAAGAACTCTCTAAGTATATAACCCTAATAAGTAATTTAATCAAACTAGAGAAAGACTATTTATCGCGGAAGGTTAAGGCAAGAGAATATCTAAGAAGTAAAAACAAAATGCTAAAAGAAACTTTAAACCTAGAAAAAAGACTTTTAAAAATTGAAGAAAAAATTGCTGATAAGTTAAAAATTGGAACACAAGTAGTTGAATCAAGAAAGCAAGTTAGTAATACTTTAAACAAAATAAGAAAACTTGAAAATGAGTATCTAAGTAGAAAGGTAGACTATGAAAACTATCAAAAAAGAAAAAGAGAATTAATTGAAGAACTTAATACAAAGATTAGACATATAGAGACGCTCATCTAAAGATTTTTAAGTAAAATAGATTAATTATAAGAGTAATTTATTTTTGGAGAACTATTGATCCAAGCCCGGTGGTGTAGTGGACAAGCATACCGGCCTTTGGAGCCCGACGTAAGTCGGGTCGAAGTAAGCCGGCGACGTGGGTTCGAATCCCACCCGGGCTACCACTCTCATATATTCTATCCATCTCCCATTAGTATGGAGCTCTAGTATTTGGAGAGTACCTTATTTTTAGATGGAATGACTTGTTTAACGAAAATAATTTCATAATTAAAAAATCATAATATTTTTACCCGTGGAATACTAGATATCTTTAGTATTATTGGTGGTCTTTATGGTCATAAACTTTATTGGTAGAGGTGTTAAAATAGGAAAGAACGTAAAAATATGGCATTTTACCTATATCGGCGATAATACAGAAATTGGTGATAATACAAAAATTGGATCTTTAACACATATTGACTATAATGTTAAAATTGGGAAAAACTGCAAGATTGAAGGTATGGTATATATTCCCCCGCTAACAATTATTGGAGATAATGTATTTATAGGGCCTGGTGTCATAATAACAAATGACCCTTATCCACCTTCAAAAAAATTGGTAGGCGTTAAGATTGAGGATAACGCAGTTATATGTGCTGGAGCTATTCTTAAAGCTGGTATAGTAGTTGGAAGAAATAGCGTTGTAGGAATGGGTACTATTGTAACTAAAGATGTACCACCTAATACTGTAGTTTATGGGACCCCATCACGAGTAAGGTATTCAATAGAAGAGTACTTGGTGAAAAGAAGTAAGTGGGAGAAATCCGGTCCTTAGGTTTTAGATTTAACTTTAAAGTAAAATTTTTCTCCAAGCTTCATCCAGCTATATAACCATCCAGCGCCAATTATCGTGTTAATTATTAATTTTATAAGTTGATCTATCAGCCTATTCTCTATGAGTATAACACGTGAAAAATTGAATATTAATATATTTAGTAACATGAATAGTATCCACTCAATCACCAGGATGCAAACTACAAACCACACTCCTCTCATAGTCATTACACCCTTATGGTAACTAGATATGACGTTATGACTGAGAAAATTAATGATACGGTAAATAATAATAACATGTCACTAAGCAGTTCATTTTCCTTACGTGGAGACGATGATACTAATAATCTAAGAAGAGTTAGCGGTGCCCTTTTATCTTCTGCGTCAACAATAAAACCATGGTTATCTAAGAAAGTTATATTTACATTTAACTTTTTGTGTTCTATAAAGCCCTTTACCTTGGCTAAAAAATAGAATGAATTATGAATAAATGGAAACATTGCCACAACAAGCGGCAATTCTATTTTTGAAGTAACTGCTAGAAATGCAATACTAGCTCCCATGCAGAGAGAACCGACATTACCTAAGAAAATTTTAGCTGGATATATGTTGAACAATAGTATACCAATAAGTGACGATAGTAAGATTATGCTAATTATTACACCAAGAGAAGACTTTGTTATAATACTAGCAAGCAAACCTGAAAGTAGTACCATAAAGACCCCTATGACCGCTGATCCATTTATGACATCTAGCATATTAACCGTATTTGAAGTAACCGAGAAAGCGAGAAGAATCATAAAAGGATAAAGAATAGGTAAATTATATCCACCATATAAAATGGTTCTAAGATATGGAGTATAGCACTTAAATATGATAAGGGGAATACCCGCAAATAACATAGCTATAGGTTTGAATATCCCAGGAGGATCATAAAAATCATCAATTAGACCTACAAATATACATATTATCATCATGAGAGAATATGAGTATACTATGGTTACATCGACGCAACCTAGTAAATAAAGAACTATAATAGCAAGTAATGACGTAATTCCATAACTTATACCTACACACGTAGGAATTTTAGGTTTATCAATTTTGAATTGATCTATACCAATTATATTGGCCCTAAGAAAAAGAGATCTGAAAAGTATAGTTAGTATTAAAGAAAGACAGATTGTAATAAGGGATGAAAATATGATATGACAAAACATCATCATTATACCCACACCTTTTCAAACGAAATCTGACCACTCAACTTTCTTTTTAAGGGCATTCAATTTTGTTCTTTCCTCCTTAGTTAATTCAAATATTTTTGATAATAATTTAGCATGGTATTGCTTTTGGCAAATTCCTCTACGAAGAAACATTCTTTTTTGCATATCGATAGCCTTTGAAACATCCAGTTCTATTAAGCTTTTTCCAGTCCATATCGTAAAGCTTGGTATATCCATATTTACAAGCCCGTGTATAAGTGAGGAAACCCCGATCCATTTACCACTGTAAATATATGTTCCAATTGATAACTTTGAAAAATCAGAGACAAATGAACCTAATTTTATCATTCCGGAATCTGTTAATAGACCATTTACACTCATTTTCACAGCACCGTATGTATTCTTTAGGTCTGAAAACGCTGTTAACGCTCCTATATTCACCCAACGCCCAACATATGAATGTCCTAAAAACCCGACATGAGCCATATTACTATAATTATCTAGGATAGCAGTGTCCATTTCTGCTCCAAATTTTGACACTACACCAATAACACCACACGATATTTTCGCATTAGATAGTAATTTCGCATCTTTTTTTATCCACGCAGGACCAGTAATAATTACCAAGTCATTAACAACAGCACCACCCTCTATAAGAATTGGTCCAGAATTGAGAATAACTACATCCCCTAATATGGCGTCCTTATGTATGAAAACATTCCTTTTAACCTCACGATAATCCTCTTTATATAAATTATAGAAAAACATAATGTCATCTTTTAGTATAGCATCGAGAATTTTAATAATATCCCACGGATTACTTAATACCTCAACATCAACATTTGATATATTCACACCAGATTCTTTCAGATTAAATAGAAATTTTTCATCAACTATTATGTTTGCTACATTTGTAGATTCACATATACGTTCTAGGGTTTCTTTACTAATATTAAAGGCAACGATCCTCCCATTTTTAACCCAAACAGTATTTTTTATCTGAAGAATTTTCTCGATTAATAATCGTAAATCATTCATTGTACAAAGAACTAAACTATTAATACCAATAACGTGTTTAGACGATAAGTTTAAAAGCTCTGATAAGTAACTTACATGCAAATCATGTGTAATATACTCAGATAAATACTCCCTACCACTAAGCCATATATTATAGTCTCCCAGTTTCATATGGTCTAAAATTATTTTTATCCTTTCTAGATTCGTTAGACCACTGATATAAATATCACTTAAATGGCGTGTTAAAGCTAATGGAATCATCCTCTTGTAAAAATCATCCTCGAAAATCAATATATCCACGGTCAAGACACCTTTTCCTTAAATAGATCATAAATAAATATTTTTGGATAGAAATATTAAGAGTAATTTGCTATGCACCAAAATATTCATAAATAATTGGGGGAAAGAATTTGAGGGTACTTTACATTCACGCAAAGAAATTCTTTTATAAACCACGTGAAAAAGTTAAATTAGAAGCAGTCGAAGAAGCAGAAGCAAGTTTAAAGGAGTTTGAGAGTACTCTTGTCTCCTTTGTAACTATCGAATCTGGAGATTTTAGTCGTAGAGAAGAAATTTATAGCAAGTTTATCGATGATCTTATTTCTTTATGTAAAAAATTGGGTATCAAAAACGTCGTTGTTTATCCTTACGCACATTTATCTGAAAACCTCGAGAAACCTCGATTAGCACTTAGATTTTTAAGATTACTAGACAATAAGTTGCGAGAAAAGCTGAGCAATGAGGATATAAATTTCCATAGGGCACCATTTGGATGGTATAAAGAATTCATGATTCACTGCTTAGGACATCCTCTAGCAGAATTATCTCGACATTTCTAATTAATTAGGAACTAGGTGAATAGCTTTTTACTTTTAATATTTCCTTAATCTTAAAAATTTATCTATATACACCATAATTATGAATTAAATTAATAGATTGGTGATTAGCTCATATTCTTAGTATCTGATTAATTTTACTTAATTTCTTTTTCTGTTACCGTTTTGTTGTTTTTAATATTGTTGATTTTTGTATATTGCTATGGCTTACAATAAGAAATTTAGCAGCCTAAAAAGTACATCGAGCATAATAGAGAAACAGTTAGATATTTCCTACGTTGGATATACGACTCAGAAGGAGATTAACTTCAGATACCAAATTATATATCTATCTAATACCAATTTAGAATTGCTCAAGTATTACAATATTTACTAAAAGTATTTCAGCATTCTTACAAAAGGGCCATACATAAAAGGTTAAGGTAGGAAACACTAGGAAGATAAGAGGTAAGATGTTTACATAAAAACTGCTATGAAATAAAGAGATGCAGAAAGTTTTTATACAGAAATTTTCTACAGGAAATAGGCTTCAGCATACCCAGAAAACAATAGGATTATCCAGGAGAAAGTATCCCCTCTCAACCCATCCCCAACTACTTTTTACCACACACCTCCTAACCCTTAAATATTTAAAACCAAACAAAGATATTCTATATAGAATCAGTATGCCCCCGTGGCCTAGCCTGGACAAGGCACCGGCCTTCTAAGCCGGGGATCGGGGGTTCAAATCCCCCCGGGGGCGCTTTTCAAATTCTTTCTAAGAGTCAACTTTAGATGATAATTTGCTATTAAATAATATATCTTCGGGGATAGCGTATACTGTTACTCTTTTCTCGATAGTGTTAAGAGTATAGTAGGACAAGTCGAATACTTTCTTTGCGTTATCAATAATTATTGAATCACTAGTTGATATCACTTCATATTTCGTTATATCTTTGTCAACACTTGAAGAAAGGAAAATGTGATATGGAATCTTTAAATATTTATCAGCTATATATGAAATCTCTCTAGCATATTCAGCGCTATAACTGATATTTTTCTCAAGAAAAATTACTAGTTCTTTAATAGAAAAAGATGACAGTGCTTTTAGAGTTACTTCAGTAGTTTTGTAGACATCACATAATTTCTTTGTATCTCCTTTTATTCCCCTAATATCTCTTAATACACCATCACTCGCTAAAAAGAGGTCCAGATCTAATAAGCCACTATTTATAGTTATCAAAACATTATACCAGTCAACACATAATACTTGATCACAAAGATCATTTATTCTTCTAATTAATCTATTTCGTCTAGATATGCAGACTTTAGTAGGATATACCGTTCTTGAGAGGATCATTCTCTCCTTGCTTTTTAATTTGTAACGTGCAGAAACAGTATTTAATGCTAGTTTTCTCGTGTATCCTCTATTCAATAAATAAAGTAGGTCAGTAATTGCATCTAAAATTTTACCTTCAAAATTTTTGAAAATTATCATCGATTAAATCATCCAAAAATTTTATTATATGAATAAGAACACAAAAATAATATCTAGCAGTTTAAAAGAGATAAGTATCCTAAGTTTTAGTACAATATTAAGGCTGGCTTCAGCGGTAATGCTTTTTTTGCTTTTTCATCTTTAACTTCATCTTCAAAGCTAACTTCAACATCCATGTTTAGAATCCTCTTTATATAGTCAGTAACATAATTGCTCATTACCTTGTGCTCATCTTCTTCACTCTTAATTATCATATCTACACCCTCTAAGGCGGCATAATCACTAAACCATAATCTAAATACTTGTTGAACAAATGTAGATACTGTCTTTTTATCAATTTCTATATTGTACTTAGAAAGATTGGAGAGTACTAGAGGGATTAGTTCCTTTAATTTTATGGCTTCCTTTTTACCCAATATTTCGGAGATTACGCTGAATAGTGTCCATTTCCACTTCGATGAAATTACTATTTTTACATTACTTACTGGCTTCTTAACTACTCTAATTATTTCCCGAATATCATCTAGAACCCTTAATGCGTATTTTTCAATAGCAATATCCTCTGGATATTCTTCTATCGAATCACTTGATATCCATGATTGCAATGCTATAAACCCGTTATTCTTTAGAACATTTTTCCATATTTCTTCAGCAGTGTATGGAGCGTATAGAGATAACATTCGAACCCATATATCTACGAACATGTCTATAACACGCTTTGCAGGTCTATCTACAAGTTTAAGATACTCTCTTAACAAATTAGGAATATCGTTAATTATTATACGTCCCGCTCTAGCTACTTCTACATTTTCAAGCGCATCTTCTACATCTCTAACTTTAGATTTAAGCTTTGTTATGAAAACTTTATCATGATGGTTATAATCTCTATCGATGCAACTTTGGATTAAGTTATTAACCATCTTTATAAATCCGTTTATTTTTAGCATGTATGCTTCCGCATCTGAATAGTACCAGTCTGGATCATTAAGGCCATCCGCTCCAAGTACTAAAGATACTCTTAGTGCGTCGGCTCCAAACAG